>Ga0129312_1000652_pt1 | contig 26677 bp, 19 predicted proteins | sample O827metagenome_FD_94434 | JGI IMG/M metagenome (GOLD analysis project Ga0129312, IMG submission 94434) | Orangutan group fecal microbial communities from Wisconsin, USA - O827 metagenome | ecosystem: Host-associated > Mammals > Digestive system > Large intestine > Fecal | place: USA: Wisconsin... | reverse complement strand
ATCCGTTAGATAATTTCAGGCCCAATAACACCCACGGGGCGCACCGAATTCGGTGCGCCCCGTGGGTGTTTGCGTTGCTCTGAGCGATACTTTTCAATGTTGTCCTTGTGCGGGGTTGCCTTTCGGATGCCCTGTTTTTTGTTACACGTCGATGTACGCCGCGGCGGCATAGCCCACATGATTTCCATGCTCCACCACGTACCACCCCTGCCACTCGCCGCAGACCGTTACCGCCGCGCCGTTGGGCAGGTTTGCAATGATGGTGCCGGAGGAGGACGGCGCGCTGCGGAGATTCAGCGTGCCGTAATCGACCCGGACGATCCCCTGCACCGGATCCACGGGCTGGATAAACGGCAGACCGAAGTACTCCGTCAGCGCCCGCACCAGCTGTTGAGCAATGGCTTCCACATGGCCTTCCACCCAGAGTGCGTCGGCATAGTTATCGTGATAACCGATTTCTACGAGAACCGCCGGGAACCGGGATCGGGCCACCTCCCCCAAGGTGGTCGTAGCCCGCGTGGACACCCGGTTCGGCAGAGGATAGATCTCCCGCAGGTTCTCCGCAATCAGCTCCGCCCCCCGCTGGCCGCCGGTGCTGGTTGGATAATAGAAGGCGATGATCCCCCGCGCGGTATTTTGCGGCTCCCCGTTTCCGATGGCGTTGGAATGGAGGGCCAGATAAAAATCATAGTAGCCGCTGTTGGCCTCCCGGATGGCGGCCGCCGCCGAGGTGTCCGGGTCGTTGCGGCGGTAGCGGATGCCATTGGCGCGGAGATACGGCTCCATGGCATCGGCGATCCGGTTCATCCAGTATTCCTCGCTGCCGCTGCCGGTAACATAGGGATTCCAGTCCTGGGTGGACGGGCTTAAATAGATAATGGGCATAAAATTCCCTCCCATGCAAATTCTGTCTGCCCCATGGTATGGCGTTTTCGGCAGAAACGTGCTATACTGTCCCGGATAAAGAGTTCAAAGGAGCGCAGCTTATGAAAATGGAGCGGGGCTATCCCATTTACACCGTAACGCCCAAGGCGGAGGCCGCCATTCTGCGGGGACATCCGTGGGTGTACGATGCGGAGATTCTGAACACGGAGGGTGAAACCGGCAACGGCGGTCTGGTGGATGTGGTCAGCAAAAAGGGCCGCTATCTCGGCACCGGCTTCCTCTCCCAGCAGTCCAAGATCCGGGTGCGGCTCATTTCCCGGAATGCCAACGACCGCTTTGACGCGCTTTCTGGCGGCGGAAGCTGCAATGGGCGTGGGCGTATCGGAAGTCCGTTATGGCCCCGGCGGATCTGGACGCCTGCCGCATCATCTTCGGGGAAGCGGACGCCTTCCCCGGCCTGACGGTGGACAAGTTCCACGACCTCCTCAGCGTGCAGGTGCTGTCCGTGGGGATGGAGGGCTTGCAGGATCTCCTGCTGCCCGCTCTGGTGGACATTCTCCGGCAGGACGGCCAGCCCATCCGGGGCGTATTCCTGCGGAACGATGTAGCCCTCCGGGACAAGGAAGGTCTGCCCCAGGGCAAGGGGTGGTACGCCCTCCCCGGCGAAACGCCGCCGGACAGCCCGGTGGTGGAGATTGTGGAAAACGGGGTCAGATATCTGGTGGACGTGGAAAACGGGCAGAAAACCGGTTTCTTTCTGGATCAGAAGTACAACCGCCGGGCGGTGGGCCGTCTGGCCGCAGGGAAAACGGTGCTGGACTGCTTCACCCACACAGGTTCCTTCGCGCTGAACGCCGCGCTGGGCGGGGCAAAGCACGTCACCGCCGTGGATGTGTCGGAGGCTGCCGTGGAAATGGCCCGCGCCAACGCAGAGCGCAACGGCGTGGCCGGTATCATGGACTGTGTGGCCGCCAATGTGTTTGACCTGCTGCCCCAGCTGGAAAAGGAGCCGCAGAAATACGACTTTATCATTCTGGATCCGCCCGCCTTCACCAAAAGCCGGAAAACCGTGGCCAACGCCATCACCGGCTACAAGGAGATCAACTACCGGGCCATGAAGCTGCTGCCCAGAGGCGGGTATCTGGCCACCTGCTCCTGCTCCCACTTTGCCACAGCGGAGAAGTTCGAGGCCATGCTCCGTTCTGCTGCCCACGACGCCGGCGTGCAGCTGCGGCAGATCGAGGCCCGGCAGCAGGGTTGCGACCACCCCATTCTCTGGGGCGTGGACGAGACCGATTATCTGAAGTTCTATCTATTCCAGGTCGTATAACAGATGTCGCTTTATACAGAAAGGACTCGAATGTTGATACATTCGAGTCCTTTTTTCCTATTCGCTGGGCAAACAGCCCCTGCACACAGCGTCAGCCGATTTCAAATTCCGCAGCCAGATCCACGGCGGACGCCTCATCGGCAGCATCCGGGTCGGCAGACAGGCTGCACGGTGCCACCAGACGGTAGGTTCCCTTTTCCAGCCTGCCGCCGTATTCCGTCTGGATGGAAATCGTCCCCTGCACTTCCTCGGTAGGAATGGACAGCCATTGGAAATCCCCGGTAGAATCAAGGGCCTGCCGCACAAGCGGATACCAGCTGCCGTCTGTATACTTTTCCACATAGGCAAAGCTATGCCCTTCGTAGAACAGGAAATTTTCCTGCGTGGAACATACCGTGTAGGTCACGGCATCCGCATTGCAGAATTTGACCCGAAAGGTGATCTCCGCCGGATCAGAAATGACCGCGTCGGAGGCTTCTGCTGAAACCTCTGCCGTTTTTCCGCAGGCCGTCAGACAGAGCAGTATCGTCAGACAGCCCAGCAGGGTCAGAATACGCTGCATGGAAATTCGCTCCTTTCCAGAGTGTTTGCAGCAGGCTCCGGCGTTTCCGCCGGAGTCTGCTGTTGTTCCCGGAGAGGTCAGCCCCTGACCTCCACAATCCGAATCACGCCGTCGTAGGCGTAGAGGTTCATGGTGCCGCCGTAGTTCTTTGCAGCATCCAGATCCTCCATCCACTTGCCGGTGTCGGCATTGTAGCACTGCACATCGGAGGGAACCTCATAGGTCCGGCCGCCGTAATTCACCGCCGTCTTGCCGATCCAGGCGCCGGAGTAGACCTTGCTCAGCTTGCTCATGGTGTCGAAGCTGGTGAACATAGTACCTGCCTTGTTCAGTTTCACCGCCACAAAGGTGCCGGTGCTGACTGCATTGCCGCTGTTGATATCCTTCGTTGTCTTACCGTTGCCGTATTCGATGGCAATGGTCTGAGATGTATTTGTTACAGTCTTGCCGTTGATGCCTTCCTGCTGCTTCGCATAGGGACCGCAACCATCATCCCAAATCCAACTATCATCATCACCTGGTGTCTCATAATGGCCATTCTTGCCATCTACTTTCTTTTCATTATCACCATAACCATCGAACCATTCCCAAACGTTGGTATGGGCCCTCTTCACTATCGCCCGGCCATAGATCTCGTTGTCGGACTGGCTGTTGTTGAGGACGATCAGATCCACTTCCCCGGCCCAGTTGGTCCGGGCATAGGAGATCTGGCTGGCGCGGACGCCGCTCTTGCTCAGCTCTGCCAGCGCCACCTGCTTGCCGCCGTCGAAGATCATTGCATTGGCCGCCAGCTTCTTGCCGCCCAGCGTTCCGGCCTGAACGTCCAAATCGCCGCTGACCTTGCCGGAAACGGCCCGGAGGCTCAGTGCAGCCTTACCGCCGCTCTTGATGCTGGTGACGCTCACCACGCTGTTTTCATAGCCGCTGCCGCTGCCATTGATCTTCACCAGGGTGCTGCCGCAGATCAGCTGCATTCCGCCGCTGCCGTCCACCACCGCCAGAGCATTGCTCCGGGCGCCGCTGGTATTGGGCGCCACCGCGCCGGCCACCTGACCGTCCGCCGTCAGCAGCAGGATCATCTGCTGGCCGGGTTTGAACTGGGACAGGGATTCCACCGCCGTGGGCAGGACATTCAGTTCCGTGCCGCCCAGCACCGTAACTGTAGTAGGATTGCTGGGAGAGGGCGTGCAGTCCTCATAATATACGGACACCTTCGTATCGCACACCACTACGGAGTTGGTGGCGGCGGAGTAGGTGGCCACATCGTACTTTTTCAGATCCGCCGCGGAAGCGGGGCTGCCGTTCTTGTAAATGGTGTAGCCGCTGCCGCCGGTCAGGGAATCCAGACCCAGAGCGGAGCCATTGGCGCCGATGATGACTGCCGCGTTGGAAATGCCGCTGCCGCCGGTGACCGGCAGGAAGGTCAGGATCTCGCCGTCGCCGTTGAGGACCACCTTGCCCTTGGAGCCGATGAGGCTGGTGGAGGTCACGGGATGGGCCATAGTGTAGGGCTTGCCCCCAGCAGTCAGGGTACCCTTTCCGGCGTCCAGATTGGTGAGATAAACCTCATCCTCGCCCAGAGTATAGTTGAACAGCACCACGGCTCCCTCGCCGGTACCCCGCTTGGCTTCAAAGAGGTTCAGGAACAGCTTGGCCGCCTGTCCGCGGGTCAGGGCGCTGTAGGCGGAGGTAATGCCGGTGGACTTCAGCAGACCGCAGGTCTTTGCCTCGGCCATATAGCCCTGAGGCCACACGCCGCCCATGTTTTCGTCCTTATAGCCCAGTCCCCGCATGAGGATCGTCACCGCCTGTCCGGCGGTCACCGTCTGGTTGGGCTTGAACTTTCCGTCGGCAAAGCCGGCGATGACGCCCTTTTTCGCCGCCATGTTGATGTAGGAGGACGCCCAGAAGGAGGGCTTCACATCCGGGAAGATGGTCACGGTGGAATACCGCCCCAGCTCGCTGCTGCCGTCCATGGCGTAGACCGCCATTTTGCAGAACTGGGCGCGGGTCAGCACCGCGTTGGGCCGGAACGTGCCGTCGCTGTAGCCGTCCAGCACACCCATGAGCCGCAGGGTCTCAATGGCGGTTGCCGTGTAGTTGTCCGCCACGTCGGAGAACCGGGTGGCATTGGCCGCCCCGGCAGGCACTGTCAGCAGGGACGCCAGCATACTGACTGCCAGCAGCCATGTCAGAATTCGTTTTTTCATAAGTCTCTCTCCTTTACTCCGCCCGCAGGGCTTCCACAGGCTGCAATTTGGATGCCTTGGCCGCCGGGTAGCTGCCGAACAGCACCCCCAGCGCCACAGAAAGCCCGAAGGCCGCCAGCGTCACCCAGGTAGCGGGGAAAATGGTGATCTGGAACAGAAGCCTGCTTAAAACCAGACTGCCGATGGTGCCGAAAATAATGCCCACGATGCCGCCCATGCCGCAGAGCATCCCGGATTCGATGAGGAACTGGGCCACAATGCTGCTGCGCTGGGCGCCGAGGCTTCGGCGGATGCCGATCTCCCGCGTCCGCTCCGTCACCGTCACCAGCATGATGTTCATGATGCCGATGCCGCCCACCAGCAGGGAGATGGCGGCAATGCCGCCCAGCACCAGCGAGATCAGGGTCAGCTGCTGGTTCTGGTAATCCTGCCACTGGTTTTCCGGGTACACGTTGTAGCCGCCGTTATTGGTGTCCACAATGCCCTTGAGGTATCCGCCGATCTCTGTGATGGCGTTGGTCATGCTGGCGTCGTCCTTGGCCTTTACCAGAAAGTCCGTGGGAGACTGATCCCCCAGCAGCCGGGTAGCGGTGTAGGGGTAGACGATCAGGTTATCCGTCTGATAGGCGGAGGGGGAATCCGGCTCTACGCGGGCGGCGTACACGCCCACCACCGTAAAGCTGTTGCCGTTGACCTGCAATATCTGCCCCACCGGGTTGGCGCTGCCGAAAAAGACGCGGGCCGCCTGCGCCCCCAGCACGCAGATCTGGTTGTACTTCTCACAGTCCAGCCACGCCAGATCCCGCCCCTTGGCAATGGTCAGGTTGTTGCAGACGCTGTACTGATCCGAGCCGTAATACTGGGTGGGCGGCCCGCTGATGACATTGTACTGTTCATCGTATTGGGTTTCCATATTAGCGGTGTTTTTGGTGCCGTAGATCACGGTGGCGCCGGTCTGACTGTTGGGGGTCACGCCGATAACATAGTCCTTCAGGCCGGAGCAGTATTTGTAAAGATCCGTAAAATAGTCCTTGCTGATAGAGTTGCCGTTCTCGTCGTACGTATACGCATACACGCTGACGCTGATCCGGTTTGCGCCCATGGCGGCGTATTGCTCCATGGTCTTGGCCTTCATGCCCTCCATGGTGGAGACGATGGTCATCACCGCAGCGATGCCGATGAAGATGGAGAGGATGGTCAGGGCGCTGCGGCCCTTTTTGCCGCAGATGGAGCGCCAGGCCATCTTAAATGCCTGCCCGATATTCAATACCAATCCACCTCCTGGGGGTGATCCTCGATGATCTTGCCGTCGGCGATCCGCACGATGCGCCGGGCCGTGGCGGCAATGCCGTTATCGTGGGTGATGAGAATGACGGTGCTGCCCTCTTTATTCAGCTGCTGGAGAAAGCCCAGCACCTCATGACCCGTCCGGGAGTCCAGTGCGCCGGTAGGTTCATCCGCCATGATAATGGGCGGACGGGTGGAAATGGCCCGTGCAATGGCCACCCGCTGCTGCTGGCCGCCGGACATCTGGGTGGGCTTATGCTTTGCCCGGTCGGCAAGGCCCACCCGCGCCAGCGCCTGCATGGCCAGCTCCCGCCGGTCAATGGGGTCGATGCCCTGATAGATCAGGGGCAGCTCCACGTTTTCCAGCACCGTCAGGTTCTGGATCAGGTTGTACTGCTGGAAGATAAACCCGATCTGCTTGTTGCGGATGCGGGAGAGCTGTTTGTCGGAAAGCTCCAGAACGTCCACGCCGTCCAGATGGTAGGTCCCTCTTGTGGGAATATCCAGACAGCCCAGCACGTTCATCATGGTGGATTTGCCGGAGCCGGACTGCCCCACCACCGCGACAAACTCGCCTTTTTCAATGTCCAGCGAAACGCCGTCCAGCGCCCGGACCTCGCTCTCAAGACCCTCGCCGTAGATCTTATAGACGTTCCGCAGTTCGATCAGTTTCGCCATGGCTTAACCCCATGCTTCCGTGGTCATCATCTGGGTATAGACCGTGTCGCCTTCATTCAGGCCGGACTTGATCTCCACGTTGTAGGTATCCTGAATACCGATCTCCACCTGAACGGGGTAGAAGCCGGCGGGGATCTCCTCGTCCTGATAGGGCAGCTCCAGCGCGTTGTCCGGCTGGCTGTCCGCCTGCACATAGACCACGGTGGCGGTGGAGCCGTCGTCCAGGCCCACGGTGCGCACCGCCTGGATAGGCACCATCAGGCAGTTATCGTTCTGGCTGGCCTGGATCTCATAGTTCACATAGCTGTTGACCTGAAGGGTTCCCTCCGTATTATCGGCGGAGATGGTGATGGGATAGCTGGCCACGCCGTTGTTCACGGAGCTGGACAGGCTCACCGTTTCCACCGTACCGAAAGCGCTGGTGCCCCACTGATCCAGATTGACGGACATCCCGGCCTTGATGTAGCTGATGTTCCGCTCGTCCACGGTGGCGCTGATGGTCACAGTAGAGGTATCGGAGATCGTCACCAGCGTGGTGTTGGCCTGAAGCTCATCCCCCGGCGCCACGGAAAGTCCGATGACCTGACCGGAAATGGGCGCGACTGCGTTGCAGTTGTCCAGATTCTTCTGGGCGGTCTCCAGCCGCTTCTGGGCTTCCTCCAGAGCCTGCCGGGCCGTGAAAATTTCGGTTTCGCTGTCCTCGCCGTCGATCCGCACCAGCACCTGACCGGGGGTCACGGAGAGGTAATCCACCAGATTGCTGGAAATCACGGTGCCGCTGACGGTGGACGTCAGATCGCCCACCCGGTAGTATTCCAGCTTGCCGGATTCATAGGGGTACACGGTATCGCCGTTCACCGTGGCGGTGGCGGTGGCCACCATGTCCTTGGCCAGAACGCCTGCGTTGGGGATCACGATCTCCGCGGAAAACAGCTTGGAGCCTTCCGGGGTAATGCGGCTGACCATATGTACCGCTTCCACCGTACCCTCCACCGTGGTCATCAGGGCAGGAATGGACACCTCCACCGTCTGGCCCTTCTTCAGTTCCCCGGCGTAGGCGTAGCTGTAATACTGCTCCAGCCGCATTTTGGTGTCATCCGCCAACGTGGCTACCTTGGTTCCCTTGCCGATCTCATCGCCGGGGTTCAGCGTCACCACATCCATCAGCTTCCCGGCATAGGAGGGGGACAGATTCAGCCCCGCAATGTCTTTTTGCAGGGTGTTGATCTGCTTCTGATAGCCTTCCACCTCGTCGCGGGCCTTCTGCACCTCGGTGGCGGCGTTGGGAGAGTCAATGGTAAACAGGGGATCCCCCTGCTCTACGTGCTGGCCCTCCTCCACGAACACGTCCATCACGGTACCGGCCGTGGTCAGGCTGATGGTCTCGCTGTTCTTGGCCTTCACCAGACCGCTGCCGTCCACCACGGAACTGATGGCGCCGTATTCCACCGTTGCGGTACCAGCTTCGCTGCTGGCACCGCCGCTTTTCCCTCTGAAGTACAGCACACCCCCTGCAATCAGGGCAGCCACCAGCACCAGCGCAATGATCCGCCGGATCATGCGCCGCCGTTTCTTTTTGCTTACCGGGCTTTTTTCTGCCTCCTTCGGCGTTTCCGGCGCGGCCGGGACGGCAGTTTCCGCCGGGGTCAGCTCCTTCTTTTCTTCCATGATCTCTGCCATGTCATATTCTCCTTTTGCGATTCTCCGGGCCGGACGGCCCGCCTGCTTTCAGTTTCTCCATGCTAATATAGTCAACAGGGCAAATCAACAACAAAACAGTAACAAATTTTCAGAAGAGTACGTTCTCATTCTATAATGACGGATTCCAGTGGGAAAAAGTTTCGCGCTTTGTAAAAAAAGCTGCTCCGCCAAGGATTTTCAGCGGAACAGCTCTTTTCATTGACAGGGTTTTCAGGCAGCCAGCTTTCTGGCGCTCATGCGCTGGATCAGCGTGATGCCGCCGACCACGATCAGGCCCGCCACGTCCGACAGGGTGCCGGGGATCATCATGCACAGACCGCCGATGATCAGCGCTGCACGGAACAGCACGGGGATCTTCTTGTAGAGGTAGCCGTTGAGGGCCGCAGCGATGCCGAACAGACCCAGCAGGGCGCTGATGACGATCTGCACCACGGCAAAGGGGCCGGACACATTCTCAAACAGCATGGCGGGGCTGTAGGCGAAGATATAGGGCACCACGAAGGCGGCAATGGCCAGCTTGGTGGCGTTGAAGCCGGTTTTCATGGGGTTGGCCTTGGCAATGGCAGCGCCTGCATAGGCCGCCAGCGCCACTGGGGGGGTGATGTCCGCCACAATGCCGAAGTAGAACACGAAGAAGTGGGCCGCCACCACGGGGAAGTCCATCTGCACCAGAATGGGGGCGCAGGTGGAGGCCATGATGCAGTAGTTGGCGGTGGTGGGAACGCCCATGCCCAGAATGATGCAGCAGATCATGGTCAGAGCAAGGCCGATGATGGTGGCGTCGCCAGCCGCCTGCACGATGGCATTGATGAGGATGGAGGCAAGGCCGGTGACGGTGATGCAGCCGGCGATCATACCCGCCATGGCGCAGGCCACCGCCACGGTGATGGCGCCCTTGGCGCCGGCTTCCAGCGCCTCCACGATCTTACCGAAAGTCAGCCGCTCCTCCTTGTTCAAAAAGCCCACCACAATGGCGGCCAGAATGGAGACGGCTGCGGAGAACTGCATGGTGCGGCTGCCGGAGGAAACCAGGAAGATCAGCAGAGCCAGAGGTATGATGAGATAGGCCCGCTTGGCAAGTTCGCCCCAGGAGACCATCTCGGACTTGGGCATACCCTTCAGTCCCAGCTTTTTGGCCTCCAGATGGACGGCGATGAAAATGCCGGTGAAATACAGCAGGGCGGGAAGAATGGCCTTCACCGCCACCTGTGCATAGGGGATGCTCATGTACTCCGCCATCAGGAAGGCGGCAGCGCCCATGATGGGCGGCATGATCTGACCGCCGGTGGAGGCGGCGGCCTCAACGGCACCGGCAAATTCCGGCTTGTAGCCGGTCTTTTTCATCATGGGGATGGTGACGGAGCCGGTGGTCACGGTGTTGCCCACGGAGGAGCCGGACACCATGCCGCACAGGGCGGAGGAGATCACCGCCACCTTGGCGGGGCCGCCGGAGGACCAGCCTGCCAGCCGGTTGGCAAAGCTGATAAAGAAGTTGGCGATGCCGGTGCGCTCCAGAAATGCGCCGAAAATGATGAACAGCACAATGTAGGTATAGCACACACTCACCGGCGTGCCGATGACGCCGCTGGTGGTATAGAACAGCTTATAGACAATGTTCTTGAGGGCCTTGTAGAAGCTGGGGTCCCAGCTGAGCTGGTTATAGAAGGTGTAGATCAGCAGAACGCCCAGCACGCACAGAATGGGCAGGCCCACGCAGCGGCGGCACAGCTCGATCAGCACCAGAATCCCGATGGTGCCGATGATGATGTGAATGGGCTGGAGCTTGGTGGCCAGCTGAATGATGGAAAAGGCGTTGATGGCAAAGTAGAAGAAGCTGCCCGCGCCCAGCGCCATCAGAATCCAGTCGTACCATGGCACATGGTTGACCCGCGCCGCGCCCTTTCTGGCGGGATACACCAGATAGCCGATGATAATGATGAAGCCGAGGAACAGGGACAGCCGCCGCTCCGGCAGCGCCTTGCTGAACAAGGTCATCAGAATGCAGTACACGGAGAAGGCCGACATCAGCACCCGCAAGGCAATTTTCGGGCCGCCTTCCCAGACGCGGGTGTTGGACTCCCGGTCGTACTTCTTCATGACGGCGTCCACATCCGCCTGAATGTCGTGTTCCATTCCGTTTTCCTCATGTACGAGGTTCTTTTCCGTTTCTGTAACGGGGTCGTTGTGCTTCTTGAACAGGCTCATAGCCACTCCTCCTTGATCGTTTTCTCACATCCGCAGTTGACAGGGGCAGCCTCTGTCTGTCCTTCTCAACCGGGGACCGGGGGGGTATTCTTGCTGTAGAACGGGTCATGGCTGCGGCGGATTTCTCCGCCGCAGCTTCCCGCCGCGTTGCGGCGGAAAGCCTTATTTCAATGGCGCAGGAAACCTCTGATCGGTTTCCCGCACACACTCTTCCCTTCCGTCCCGGATCGCCGCTTTTCTCTTCAGAACGGGTCATGGCTGCGGCGGATTTCTCCGCCGCAGCCTGTTTTCATACTTATATGTAAGGGAACCGTGGCTCTTTTGTAAAAATACCGTTCAGATTTTTACTTGGTAGCCACATCAAAGCCCTTTTCGGCGAAGTACTTGGCAGCGCCGGGATGATAGGGCACAGAGGTGATGGAAGCGCCGAACTCGGTGGACAGCTCGCCGTACTTTGCATGGCTGCTGACCAGATCTGCGGCGTTATCAAAGATGTCGGCAGTCAGGGCATAGATGGCGTCCTCGGACACATCGTCACGGGCCAGAATCACAGCGCCCACGGCCACGGTGGTCACGTCCTCTTCCTGACCGTTGTAGGTGCCGGCGGGGATCACGTGCTTGGTGTAGTAAGGAGAAGCGGCCAGCAGATCGTTGATATGCTCATCGTCCAGAGACACCAGATATGCGGTCTTGGTGGTGGACAGGTCGGTAATGGCGGTGGTGGGAGCGCCTGCCACGATGAAGGCGGCGTCGATTTTGCCGTCCTTCAGGGAGTCGGCGCTGTCACCGAAGCTCTGGTAGGTGGCGTTGATCTTGGTGAACTTGCCCTCAGCGTCCAGATCGCCCAGACCATAAGCACTCAGGATATCCACAGCGTTGAAGTACACGCCGGAACCGGCAGCGCCGACAGACACGTTCTTGCCTGCCAGATCGGCCACGGTCTTGATGCTGGGATCGGTGGTGACGATCTGCACATCCTCCATGTACAGGGCGGCCACGGTGGAGAAGCAGTCAATGGGCTGCTCAAAGAGGTTGGTACCGTTGTAGGCGTAAGCCATAACGTCGGACTGGCAGAAGGCCAGCTCCGCGTTGCCGTCGGCCAGTTCTTCCACGTTGGACTTGGAGCCATTGCCCACCAGACCGGTCACAGCCACGTTGGTGTTGTTGGTGGCGTGCTGGGCGATGACGGAGCCGAAAGCGTAATAGGTGCCGGACTCGCCGCCGGTGACAAAGCGCAGCTTTGCAGAAGCCGCAGGAGCGTTGGCAGAGCTGTCGGTGCTGCTGTCAGAAGAAGCGTCGCCGGAAGAGGAGCTGCCGCCGCAGGCCGCCAGAGACGCGACCATGCCCAGAGCAAGAATCAGAGACAAAAACTTTTTCATATACATCCCTCTTATTCAAATTGGATTGCAAAATTGGTATGTCCTTTCAAGGCCATGTGCATATCATACATGAAGAAATTTCATTTTGCAAGAGCTTTTTCTATACTTTGGTGATTTTTCTGCATAACCCGTATCTTCGTCTTGCATTTTGGCAGATTTTGATTCGTTTTGACCGTACTCCCCTTGCAAATCACCTATCCATCCTGCAAAAACAGGCCCCGGCAGTTCGTCTGCCGGGGCCTGTTTTGTGCAATTTTACTTTAGTGAATTGCTTTGGTACGGACTTCTTCATCCAGCTTGGCGGAGAACTCCTCCAGACTCATGGCGCCCAGATCCTCGCCGCCGCGGGTGCGGACGGAAACCGTCTTGTTCTCGATGTCCCGGTCGCCCACCACCAGCATATAGGGAACCTTCTCCAGCGTGGTCTCCCGGATCTTCTTGCCGATCTTTTCGTTTCGGTCGTCCACCTCCACGCGGAAGCCCCTGGCATCCAGCGCGGCAGACAGCTCGTTGGCATAATCCAGAGCGCGGTCGGTAATGGGCAGAACCTTCACCTGAACAGGCGCCAGCCATGCGGGGAACGCACCCATGGTCTCCTCAATCAGATATGCCATGAACCGATCCAGAGAACCCAGAATTGCACGGTGCAGCACCACAGGGGTCTGCTCCTCGCCGTTCTTGTCGGCATACTTCAGGTGGAATCTGGCCGGCAGGCAGAAGTCCAGCTGGCAGGTGGACAGGGTATATTCATTGCCCACGGCGGGCTGCACGTTCACGTCCAGCTTGGGGCCATAGAATGCCGCCTCGCCAATTTCCTCGGTGAAATGGATGCCCAGCTCCGTCAGCACTTCCCGCAGGGCGCCCTCCGCCTTGTTCCACATTTCATCATCATCGTGGTACTTCTTCTTGTCGGCAGGATCACGCAAAGACAGCACGCAGCGGTAGTTGGTGATGTTGAAGTCTTTGTATACGTCAAAAATCAGGTCGCAGACGGCTGCCACTTCGCTCTTGATCTGGTCGGGCGTTACGAACAGGTGGGCATCATTCTGGCAGAAGTGCCGAGCGCGCTCAATGCCCTTCAGGGTTCCGCTGGCCTCAAACCGGAAGTCGTGTGCCACTTCGCCGATACGGACGGGCAGCTGGCGATAGGAGTGGGGCCGGTTGGCGTAGATCATCATATGGTGGGGGCAGTTCATGGGACGGAGCACGAAGCTCTCATCCTCCACCTCCATGGCAGGGAACATATTTTCCTTGTAGTGATCCCAATGGCCGGAGGTACGGTACAGATCCACAGTACCCACGCAGGGGGTCATGACATGCTGATAACCCAGCTTGCGCTCCTTCTCCTTAATATAATTCTCAAGGATCTGCCACACGGTGTAGCCTTTCGGCAGGAACATGGGCATACCCTTCCCCACCAGATCGTTGGTCATGAACAGGCCCAGCTCGCGGCCCAGCTTCCGGTGATCCCGGCGCTTGGCCTCCTCAATGCGCTCCAGATAGGCGTCCAGCTCTTCCTTCTTGGGGAAAGCGATGCCGTAGATCCGCTGGAGGGTCTCCCGGTTGGAATCGCCGCGCCAGTAGGCGGCGTTGCAGGCCAGCAGTTTGATGGCGTTGCCCTTCACCCGGCCAGTGGAGTCCAGATGGGGACCGGCGCACAGGTCGGTAAACTCACCCTGCTTGTAGAAAGAAATGTGGGCATCCTCCGGCAGATCCTGAATCAGTTCCACCTTGTAAGGCTCGCCCTTTTCCTCCATGAACTTGACGGCCTCCTCACGGGGCAGCTCAAAGCGCTCCAGCTTCAGCTTCTCCTTGCAGATCTTCCGCATCTCGGCCTCGATCTTCTCCATATGCTCCGGCGTAAAGGCAAAGGGGGCGTCCATATCATAATACCAGCCCTCTTTGATGGAGGGGCCAATGGCCAGCTTCACTTCCGGCCACAGCCGCTTGACGGCCTGCGCCATGATATGGGAGCAGGTATGCCAGTAGGTCTGGCGGTACTCCTCATTTTCAAACGTAAACTCTTTCTTTTCCTCAGACATTGCAATGTCTCCTTTCCTTCGGCGGTCAATCCGCCCCTGGGGCAAAACAAAAACGCCTCGCCCCTGTTTTTATCAGGGGTGAGGCGCACAATGCACTCCACGGTTCCACCCTGCTTGCACACAAGGCGAAAGCCCGCCTTGTGTGCAAGCAGGCAAAACCCTTTCAGGCTTTTGCCCGATTTCCATGGCGCAGGAACCCCCTGACGGGTTTCCCGCACACACGCTTCCTTTCCGAAAAAAGGATGCACGGCCAAAGCGTTCTTTCGGCATTGTTATGCCGCTCGTGTTCTCTGTAACGGGAGATCCCGTCCCGGCCTACATATCGGCGGGCAGCTCCAAGGCGGTGACTGTTTCGGTCCCGGCAAACACCGCTTGCAGCCCATGGCGGTGTCTCTCTGCTGCGTTTTCCGAACAGCGTCCTTTTCCAAGCCTTTTTTAGAATGAAATCAATCATAGCACGGAGGAATTTGATTGTCAAGGGGCGGCGCATCCAATGATTTTCCTGTTTTTAGAATTTGCGGAACGAAAATCCAAGCCGGGCCGCCGGGTCAAGACCGTCTCCGTCAAACAGCATCTCTCTGGCCCCGCAGCTGCGGTCATGCGGAGGCTCTGACCGTACTCCTGTGGAAAATCCGGGAGCGCCGCAGAGCGCTCCCGGATTTGGTGGATATAATCAGGTCTTTACAATTTTCCACGCGCACCAGACCAGCAGCAGCGCCATGACGGCGTTGATGGCTTTGGCATACTGCTTATACAGCGGAAAGAGCAGAGAACCAAGGGTCGCCCAGATCAGGTTGCCGGTGCCGGCGCAGAGCATCATGATCACGGCAAAGGCCGCGATGTGGCCGGGGTGGAACCCATAGGGCAGAATATAGCCGGAGTAAAAGGCAATCCCCAGCATCAGGATCTTGATGTTCAGGAATTGCAGCAAAAACCCGTTGCCGCACGTCAAAGGACGGGACGCATCCTCCGCGCCGCTGCCCGTTTTCCGGGTAAAGGTCTTATAGGCCAGATACAGCACATAGACCGCGCCCACATATTTCGCCACGGGAACGATCTGGGGAACCAGCTCCCCCAGCGCGGCGCATCCGAAACCGCAGATCAGCATAACGGTCAGCAGCCCTGCCCAGATACCCAGCAGCAGCGGACGGCATTTCCGGAAGCCGAAGGTGCTGGTGCTGCTGAGCAGCAGGATGTTGTTGGGGCCAGGGGTGAAGGTGGTGGCGCAGGCGGAAACCGCCAGCTCCATAAAAACAGATGCTCCCATGGGATGCTCCTCTCTCTTTCACTCAGGGGACAGGCTCAGACCTGCACGCCGGATTTGCAAAGCTCGATGAACTGCTTGGCCACGCGGGCGCTGCGGCCGCCCATGCGGATGGCAAAGGCCTCGCTGCGGACAGCCAGTGTGTGTTCGTCCAGATCCACGCCGTACTGTTTGGCAAGCTCCCCGACGATATACAGATACCGGTCCCGATCGGGGCTGGCAAACGTCACGGTCAGGCCGAACCGGGCGGAGAGGCTCATCAGCTCCTGCCGGGTGTCGCTTTCGTGGATGTCATCGCCGTTGCGGTCCGTCATGGTCTCTTTGATGAGGTGGCGGCGGTTGCTGGTGGCGTAAACCGCAATGTTCTGAGCGCGGCCGCCGACGCTGCCCTCCAGAATGGCTTTCAGGGCGGCGAAGTTATCGTCGTTGGAAGTGAAGCTCAGGTCGTCGATGAAGAGGATGAACTTCAGGGGATTGGCAGCCAGTGCGTCCATCAGATCAGGGATCTGATAGAGCTGGTTCTTCTTGACCTCCACCAGCCGCAGACCCTGCTCTGCGAAGTTGTTGGCAATGGCCTTGATGGCGCTGGACTTGCCGGTACCGGCGTCGCCGTAGAGCAGGACGTTGTTGGCGGGTTTGCCGTCCAGCAGCGCCTGCGTGTTGGCGATGACCTTCTGCCGCTCCTGCTCATATCCGGGCAGCTGCTCCAGTTGCTGGGGATCCGGGTGCTTTACCGGCACCAGCTGGCCGTTTTCCACCGTGAACATATGGTACCGGGCAAAAATGCCGTAGCCCTTTTCCCCTACCTCCTGCATCCGCTGGCGGTAGTCCTGCGCGATGGAGCCGCCTTCCGTCCGCCAGCCCACCAGAAAGTCGGGGGCGTGATCCAGTCCGGCAGTGAGGTCGTCCAGCGTGACCTGAGAAAGCCGGTCCAGAAAGACCAGCTCCCTGTTCAGACATTCCTCCTGCACGGCAGTGACCGCACCGGAAGCCCAGTTGCGGATACAGACGTTCTCACTCTCCATCACGGCGCGGCGGAGATAGGCGGTCCAGCAGTCGCTCTGCTGGAACAGGAGAGACTCAAATTCCCCGCAGTGGGACACAAAATTGTCCGCGTCGTTCCGGCAGCAGTCCTGAAGCAGCTCCCGGAAGGCAGCCACCGCGCCGTCCTTCAGCAGTTCCCGGAACACCGCAAGGCCGTCCAGCCGCTGCTTCATCTCTTCAAAATTCAATGGGTTCACTTCCTTGTATCCGTGGGGTTACCGCAGGACGGCGCCCTCATCGGCGCTGGTGACCATGCGGGCATACCGGCTCAGCCAGCCGGTGGTGATGTTGGGCTTCGGCTGGACATAGACAGCCTTCCGGGTGGCCAGCTCCTCGTCGGAGACCAGCAGCTGTACGGAGGCATTGGGAATGTCGATGGCGATCTGGTCGCCCTCCTGCACCAGTCCGATGGGGCCGCCGGACGCGGCTTCCGGGCTGACATGACCGATGGACGCGCCGCGGCTTGCGCCGGAGAAGCGGCCGTCGGTGATGAGGGCCACCGTCTTATCGAGGCCCATGCCTGCCAGAGCGGAGGTGGGATTCAGCATCTCCCGCATACCGGGGCCGCCCTTGGGGCCTTCGTAGCGGATGACCACTACATCGCCGGGAACGATCTTTCCGGCGTAGATGGCGGCAATGGCGTCGTCCTCGCTATTGAACACCCGTGCCGGGCCGGTGTGGGTCTGCATCTCAGGAGCCACGGCGCTGCGCTTGACCACGCAGCCGTTGGGCGCCAGATTGCCCCAGAGGATCTGCAAGCCGCCGGTGGGGCTGTAGGGATCCTCGATAGGCCGGATGGCATTGGGATTCAGGTTCCTGACGCCCTGAATATTTTCGCCGACGGTTTTGCCGGTGACGGTTATGCAGTCCAGATCCAGCAGGTTCTGCTTGGCCAGCTCCGCCTGCACGGCAGGGATGCCGCCTGCGGCGTACAGATCCGGCATATGGGTGGGGCCTGCGGGGGCCAGATGGCACAGGTTGGGGGTCTTGGCGGAGATCTCGTTGAAGAGCGCCAGATCCACCGGCACGCCCGCTTCGTGGGCGATGGCCAGCAGGTGCAGCACCGTGTTGGTGGAGCAGCCCAGCGCCATGTCGCAGGTCAGTGCGTTGCGGATGCTGCGCTCGTTGATGATATCACGGGCACAGATATTCTTCCGCACCATCTCCATGATGGCAGCGCCCGCCCTGCGGCCCAGCTGGAGCCGCTTGCTGTAGGCGGCGGGAACGGTGCCGTTGCCGGGCAGAGCGATGCCGATGGCTTCGCACAGGCAGTTCATGCTGTTGGCGGTGTACATACCGGAGCAGCTGCCGCAGCTGGGGCAGCAGTTCTGGGTACACTCCTCCAGCTTTTCTTCGGAGATCATCCCTGCCTTATAGGAGCCGACCGCCTCGAACATTTTGGAGAGGCTGACCTCCTGCCCGTCATAGGTGCCGGCCAGCATGGGGCCGCCGGAGCAGACCACTGCGGGGACATTCATCCGCACGGCGGCCATGACCATACCGGGGACAATCTTATCACAGTTGGGAACCAGCACACAGCCGTCGAACTGGTGAGCCATGAACATGGTTTCCACGCTGTCGCAGATCAGCTCCCGGCTGGCCAGAGAGTACTTCATACCCACATGGCCCATGGCGATGCCGTCGCACACGCCGATGGCCGGCACCATGAAGGGCGTGCCGCCTGCAGCCTCAATGCCCGCCTTCACGGCGTCGGTGAGCTTATCCAGATTCATGTGGCCGGGAACGATGTCGCTGTGGGCGCTGACCACGGCGATGAGGGGCTTTTCCAGATCTTCGGGCGTATAGCCCAGCGCGTAAAAGAGACTGCGGTTTGGCGCCCGCTCGGCGCCCTTTGTCACGTTATCGCTACGCATTGCGTTTTCCTCTTTTTCCTTATAGTTTCCTGTGTTTTTAAGAATCGAAGGCCGGGAGCCATGGCCCCCGGCCTCCGGCCTGTCGATCCCGCAAAATGAAGTGCGCTTACTTCTTCAGCCAGCTCATCATGCTGCGGAGCTGAGCGCCCACCTTCTCGATGGGATGCTCGGCAGCCACACGGCGCTGGGCCAGGAAGTGGGTCTTGCGGCCGCCGTTGGGGCTCATCTCGGTGAGGAACTCGGAAGCAAAGGTGCCGTCCTGGATCTCCTTCAGAACCTGACGCATCCCCTCGCGACTCTCCTTGGTGATGATGCGCTTGCCGGTGCGGTAGTCGCCGTACTCGGCGGTGTTGGAGATGGAATAGCGCATCTTGGCGAAGCCGCCCTGATTGATGAGATCCACGATCAGCTTCATCTCATGGCAGGTCTCAAAATAAGCCATCTCAGGCTCGTAACCGGCCTCCACCAGCGTCTCGAAGCCAGCGTAGATCAGTTCGCACACGCCGCCGCACAGAACAGCCTGCTCGCCGAAGAGGTCGGTCTCGGTCTCCTCCTTGAAGGTGGTTTCCAGAATGCCTGCACGGCCAGCGCCGATGCCGGAAGCATAAGCCAGCGCGGTGTCCTTGGCCTTGCCGGTGTAGTTCTGCTCCACGCAGATCAGGCTGGGAACACCCTTGCCCTCCAGATACTGGCTGCGGACGGTGTGGCCGGGGCCCTTGGGAGCCACCATGATGACGTCCACGTTGGCGGGAGGCACGATGGTCTTGAAGTGGATGTTGAAGCCGTGGGCAAAGGCCAGCGTCTTGCCCTCGGTCATGTAGGGAGCGATCTGCTTGTTGTAGATATCGGCACACAGCTCATCGGGAACCAGCATCATAACGATGTCGCCGGCCTTGGCGGCCTCCTCTACTTCCATCACATGGAAGTTGGGGCAGGTCTCGGCAAACTTGCTGGCCTTCTCCCAGTGGGAGGAACCCTTCCGCAGACCCACCACCACGTTGACGCCGGACTCGGCCAGGTTTTCGGAATGGGCGTGGCCCTGAGAGCCAAAGCCGATGACGGCGACGGTTTTGCCGTCCAGAACGCCGAGGTTGCAGTCAGAATCGTAATACTTGTTGACAGACATGATTTTTTCTCCTTTTTCTTTCCGTTGATGTTTGTTCAGGTATGAATGTCGAATAAGAATATCCGGGCGGTTCCGGCCGGATCTGACACGGCAGAAAACCAAAAACGCCTTTGCCTCTTGCAAATCAAGAGGCAAAGGCGTCAAATAATCCTTCGCGGTACCACTCTTGTTAACGATGCGTCGCCGCACCGCCATCTCATCAGGCTCCGACAAGCCCTGCACTGTAACGGGTGCGTCCGGCTCTGCCTAAACGTAATTTCAGCAGGCTACTCCGGGATGATTTCATCCATCTCCGACGCTTGTTGCCTTGCACCGACCGGCAATTCTCTGAAAGCGGAGCGAAGCGGATTACTTGTTCCCTTCATCGTATTTGGTAAAAGCGATTTTGCCACAGAAATTTGCAAATGTCAAGTATAATTTTTCTAATGGCTGTCATAAGTGGTCAGATGCGGCTGCGGATCTCCGCGCCCATCTCCCGGCAGCCCACCAGCCTGCAGCCCTGCCGCATGATGTCGCCGCAGCGGATGCCGGCCTTCAGCGTCTCGTCCACAGCCCGCTCGATGGCGTCTGCCTCGGCGGCCATGTCGAAGCTGTAGCGCAGCATCATGGCGGCGGCCAGCACGGTGCCGATGGGGTTCGCCTTATCCTGCCCGGCAATGTCCGGCGCGGAGCCGTGGATCGGCTCATAGAGGCCCCGGCTGCCCTCGCCCATGCTGGAGGAGGGGATCATGCCGATGGAGCCGGTGATCTGGCTGGCCTCGTCGGAGAGAATGTCGCCGAAGAGGTTTTCCGTAACGATCACGTCGAACTGGCTGGGGTCCCGGACGATCTGCATGGCGGCGTTGTCCACATACATATGCAGCAGCTCCACATCGGGGTACTCTCTGGCCACCTCGGTGACGGTTCTGCGCCACAGGCGGGAGGTGTCCAGCACGTTGGCCTTGTCGATGGACGTGACCCGCTTCCGGCGCTTCTGCGCCATCTGGAAGGCCACATGGGCCACCCGGCGGATCTCATGCTCGGAGTAGGCCATGATGTCCGTGGCCTTCTGCTCGCCGTCCGCTTCCTCTGTGCGGTGCTCACCGAAGTACACGCCGCCGATCAGCTCCCGCACCACCACAAAGTCGATGCCGCGGGCCGCGATATCCGCCCGGAGGGGGCAGGCGTCGGACAGCTCGGAGAACATCCGGGCGGGACGGATATTTGTATAGAGCTTCATAGCGCCCCGCAGCTTGAGAAGTCCCCGTTCGGGACGGTTTGCGGAGGGCTGGTCATCCCACTTGGGGCCACCCACCGCGCCCAGCAGAACGCTGTCGGCCTTCAGACAGGTTTCCAGACTGGAATCCGGCAGAGGGACGCCGAAGGCGTCAATGGCGTTGCCGCCCATGGGTGCGTCCACATAGGTGAAGGTGTGGCCGAATTTTTCAGCCACCGTATCCAGAATCTTGACGGTCTCCCCTACGATCTCAGGGCCGATGCCGTCTCCCTTGATGACTGCGATGGTCTTGTTCATTGCGCTGCCTCCTTGTCCTTCAGGGATGCCATCAGGCCGCCCTTGGCGATCATGTCCTTGATAAACGGCGGAAAGGGTTCCGCCTGATAGCTGACGCCTTTGGTAACGTCGGTGATCACGCCGGTGTCGAAGTCCACCGTCACCTCGTCGCCGTCGTCGATCCCGGCGCTGGCGGCGGGACACTCCAGAATGGCAAGGCCGATGTTGATGGCGTTGCGGTAGAAGATGCGGGCGAAATTGGCGGCGATCACGCAGCTGATGCCGCTGGCCTTGATGGCCACCGGCGCGTGTTCACGGGAGGAACCGCAGCCGAAGTTGACGCCTGCCACCATGATGTCGCCGTCCTTGACTTTGTGGATAAACTCCTTGTCAATATCCTCCATGCAGTGGGTGGCCAGCTCCTTGTGGCTCTGGGTGTTCAGGTACCGGGCGGGGATGATGACGTCCGTATCCACATGATCCCCGTATTTATGGACTGTTCCGTGTGCGTTCATTTGTTCATGACCTCCTCAGGATGGCAGATATGGCCCGCAATGCCGGATGCGGCCGCCACGGCGGGAGATGCGAGGTATACCTCGCTGTCCACGTGGCCCATGCGGCCCACGAAGTTGCGGTTGGTGGTGGAGACGCAGCGTTCACCGGCAGCCAGAATGCCCATGTAGCCGCCGAGACAGGGACCGCAGGTGGGGGTAGAGACGATGCAGCCGGCATCCAGGAAAATGTCGGTGTAGCCCTCATGCATACAGGCCCGGTAGACGCTCTGGGTGGCGGGAATGACGATGCCCCGGACGTTGGGAGCCAGATGATGTCCCTTCAGAATGGCAGCGGCAGCGGCCATATCCGCCAGCTGGCCGTTGGTGCAGGAGCCGATAACGATCTGGTCGATGGCAATGTCACTGCCCTCCCGCGCACTGTGGGCATTCTCCGGCAGATGGGGCCACGCCACGGTGCAGTCCACCTGAGAGAGATCGATGTCGATGGTGCGCTCATACTCGGCGTCGGGATCGGCCTCAAAGGCGGTCCACGGGCGGTTCACCCGGTCCTCCACATAGGCGCGGGTCACATCGTCCACCGGGAAAATGCCGTTTTTGCCGCCGGCCTCAATGGCCATGTTGCAGATGGTCAGGCGGTCGTAGATGGTCAGGCTGGCCACACCGGGGCCTGCAAACTCAATGGACTGATACCGTGCGCCGTCCACGCCGATCATGCCGATGAGGGTCAAGATCACGTCCTTGCCGGAGACAAAGGGACGGAGCTTGCCGGTGAGGTTGACGCGAATGGCGGAGGGAACCTTGAACCACGTCTCGCCGGCCGCCATGGCAGCGCCCATATCCGTGGAGCCGACACCGGTGGAGAATGCGCCCAGCGCACCGTAGGTGCAGGTGTGGGAGTCTGCGCCGATGACGGCCTCGCCGGGGGCTACCAGACCTTTTTCCGGCAGCAGGGCGTGTTCGATACCCATGGCGCCGACGTCGTAGAAATGGTCGATGTCAAAGCGGCGGGCAAAGGTGCGGCACTGCTTGCACTGGGTGGCGGATTTGATGTCCTTGTTGGGGGCGAAGTGATCCATCACCATGGCGATGCGGCTCTTGTCGAAAACCTTGCTGAATCCGGCGGCTTCAAACTCGTTGATGGCCACAGGGGTGGTGATGTCGTTGCCCAAAACCAGATCCAGCCTGGCCTGAATCAGCTGTCCGGCCCGCACGCTGTCCAGTCCCGCGTGCTTGGCCAGAATCTTCTGCGTCATTGTCATTCCCATATCTCTGTTCTCCCTTCAGTTGCCGGATTCCATAATCTTGTTGATGCCGTTGACATAGGCGCGGATGGAGGATTCGATGATGTCCGTGGAAATGCCGGTGCCGGTGCAGGCCCGGCCGTCCGGCAGCGCCACCTTCACCACAGCCTCGCCCACGGCGTCCTCGCCGTCGGTGACGGCGTTGAGGCTGAAGCTCTCCAGCTTCACATCCATCCCCAGCATCCGGTTGATGGCCTTGAAAGAGGCGTCCAGCGGGCCGCTGCCGATGGCCACGTCCTCCAGCACCTCATCCCCCCGCTGCAATTTGATGCAGGAGATGTTGGGGACGCCGTGGCCGGTGTTGACCACATGGCTGACCAGCTGACAGTCTCCCTGCACCACGCCCCGGCGATGCAGCACCAGCGCCTCGATGTCCCGGCCGGTGATATTCTTTTTCTTGTCCGCCAGATCCTTGAAGCGGACGAACACGTTCTCCAGCTCCTCGTCGGTCAGCTCGTAGCCCATGGATTCCAGCTTTTCCCGCAGAGCGTGCTTGCCGGAGTGCTTGCCCAGCACCATGGTGTTCTGGGGGATGCCCACGTCGGTGGACTTCATGATCTCGTAGGTCTGGGCGTTGGCGATGACGCCGTGCTGATGGATGCCGGACTCGTGGGCAAAGGCGTTAGCGCCCACAATGGCCTTGCTGGGCGGGATGGGTACGCCGGTGATGTTGCTGAGAAGCTTGCTGGAGCGGTAGATCTGCCTGGTGTTGATGCCGGTTTCCGCATCATAGAAATCCGCGCGGGTGCGGATGGCCATGGCCAGCTCTTCCAGACTGGCGTTGCCCGCCCGCTCGCCGATGCCGTTGACGGTGCATTCGATCTGGGTCGCGCCTGCCTTGACGCAGGCCAGAGAGTTGGCCACAGCCATGCCCAGATCGTTGTGGCAGTGGACGGAAATATCCGTATGCTCCACGCCGGTGACATTCTGGCGGAGGTAGGTAATCAGCTCCGCCATTTCCTGAGGCGTGGAGTAGCCCACCGTATCCGGCACGTTCAGGGTGGTGGCGCCAGCGGCTACGGCGTTGGAGTAGCACTGGGCCAGAAACGCCCAGTCGGAGCGGGATGCGTCCTCGGCGGAAAACTCAATATCGTCGCAGAAACTCTTGGCGTAGGCCACCATTTCGCTGATACGCTGGAGCACCTGCTCCCGCGTCATCCGCAGCTTGTACTCCATGTGGATGTCGCTGGTGGCGAGGAACACATGGATACGAGGGTGGTTGGCCTCCTTCACAGCGTCCCACGCGGCGTCGATGTCGCCCTTGGTGCAGCGGGCCAGAGAAGCCACGGTGCAGTTCGTCACGGCGGCGGCAATGGCCTGCACGCTCTTGTGATCCATGGGAGAGGCGATGGCAAAGCCCGCCTCAATGATGTCCACGCCCAGCTTTTCCAGTTGCTTGGCCATCTCGATCTTTTCCGCCAGATTCATGCTGCATCCGGGGGACTGCTCACCGTCCCGCAAGGTCGTGTCAAAAATTTTGATTCGCTTCATCTTTCTGTTCCTCCTGCTTATTTTTCTCCTTAAACGACAAAAAAGCTTTCGTCTCTTCCTGTTGAAGAGACGAAAGCTCAAAACTTCCGCGGTACCACTCTCATTGGCATAGCTGCCCACTTCCGGCATCAGCCTGACCCACGTCAGACGAATCCGCCTCTTTGGTAACGGTGAGGAAATCCGGCTCCGCCTAAACACAGGTCTCAGCGAAGCTACTCAGGGGCCAGTGACATCGTTCCGCTCTGCGCTGCCTCGCAGCATCCGGCAGCTCTCTGAAGCGTCTGCGGAAGGAATTTTTCCCCGTCATCGTATTTGCGTGATATGAGTTGCGATGGAGTCATGATACCTGAAAGCGGCAGGCTTGTCAAGCGGCAAATCCATTTTTGACCATATTACCAGAATCCCTTTGAACTTCCCTGGCAAATTTTGTGCCTTTCCCGGCAGACGGTTTGTCCGTTCCCTTCACACACGCGGCCGGAAACGGGGCGCAGACCTGCCGCGGCACAGGAAAAGAGTGCGCCGCAAAATTGCGGCGCACTCCTCGGATCTCAAAAATTCAGGAAACGGTCACTTGTCCTCCGAACCAACCTTGACATCCATCTTGGCTTCAAAGTACTTGACCATACCGGCCTGATCGATGTCAATATAGCCGTTATCGCCCATCCACTCCATGATCTGCATGGTGACGTCCGTAACAGGCGTGTCCACGCCCAGCTTGTGGGCGAAGTGCTTGGCATTGTGGATGTCCTTCAGATGGACAGCAATGCGCGCGCCCGGCTCATAGTCCCGGTGGATAATCTTAGGCACCTTGTTGTCGTACAGCGGGCCGCCTGCAAAGCCGCAGCGGGTGGCGTCGAACGTGGTTTGCAGGTCGATGCCTGCCTTGGCGGCAAACGCGTAGCCCTCGGCAATGGCGGACAGGTACGCACCGGCGACCATGTTGTTCACCAGCTTGGTAATGCTGCCGCTGGCAGGCCCGCCGGTATATACGGGATGGCCCATGCACTCCAGCAGGGGCTTCACTTCCTCGAATACCGCCTTGTCGCCGCCGGTCATGATCGCCAGCGTGCCGGCAATGGCCATGGGATTGCCGCCGCTGACGGGAGAATCCAGCAGGTGCATTCCGGCCGCTTCGACTTCGGGATACAGCTCCTGAATGATATCCGGCGCGGTGGAATCCAGATCCAGAATGATATTGCCGGGTTTGCCGTACTGCACGGCCTGCTTGATGGAATTGATGATGATGGGGTGCGTGGGGAGCATCTGCATAATGACGTCGCAGGTCTTGTAGATGTCCACAGGATCGGAGGTGGTCTCGCCGCCGGCAGCAGCGAACTGATCCAGACGGGCCTGCGCCACGTCAAAGCCCAGAACAGGGTAGCCGCTCTTCTTCAGCACGTTCAGGGCCATAGGCAAACCCATAACACCCAGACCCAAGAAACCAATTTTTTTCATGTTTGATACCTTCCTTCTTAAGTCTTAATCATGCTAGGCAGCCATGTGGTCAGCGCGGGGATATAGGTGATCAGCATCAGGACGATCACGGAGATCAGCAGCATGGGCATCATGGCTTTCAGCGCTTTCATCAGGCGGGTCTTGGCGATCTGGTTGCAGATCAGCAGGCACAGGCCCACAGGAGGCGTGACCAGGCCAATGCACAGGTTGAAGCTCATGACGATACCGAACTGCAGGGCGTCAATATTGAACGCGGTGAGCAGCGGCGTCAGGATGGGGGTCATCATAATAATGGCGGCATTGGCCTCCATCAGCATACCGATGATCAGGAACAGGAGGTTCAGCAGCAGCAAAATCACGATGCGGTTGCTGGTGATGCTGGTGAACACATCCAGCAGCTGCTGCGGCAGGCCGGAAGTGACCACCACATAGCTGGAAGCCTTGGAAAGACCGACCATCATCATGATGGTGGCCGTGGAGACGGAGGCCTCCACAAACACCTGCGGCAGTTCGGAGAGCTTCATGTCGCGGTAAACGGTCAGGCTGATGATCAGCGCGTAGACCACAGCCACAGCCGCAGCCTCAGTGGGGGTGAAAATGCCGCCGAAAATGCCGCCCAGAATGATGATGGGCATCAGCAGCGCCCAGATGCCTTCCTTGAAGGCGTGGCCGATCTGCTTGGGCGTCTGCTTTTCGTGGGCAGGCAGGTTCTTTCTCTTGCCGTAGACCAGCGCATAGACGATCAGGCTGCCGGCCAGCAGAATGCCGGGGATCACAGAACCCATGAACAGCTGAGACACCGATACGTTGGTGATGGAGGCATACACGATCAGGGT
>Ga0129312_1000650_pt1 | contig 26687 bp, 25 predicted proteins | sample O827metagenome_FD_94434 | JGI IMG/M metagenome (GOLD analysis project Ga0129312, IMG submission 94434) | Orangutan group fecal microbial communities from Wisconsin, USA - O827 metagenome | ecosystem: Host-associated > Mammals > Digestive system > Large intestine > Fecal | place: USA: Wisconsin... | reverse complement strand
TCAGGTGCTACACCGTTCCTGAGAGTTTTTAACGAATGTTTTGCAACTTTCTCCAATTTGGAGATGCAACATTCTCCAATTCTCATTTGCAACTTTCGGTAATTATATTTTACAATAAACAAATTGTGTAACTATATGAATTGCTTGTTATTTTTCTTGAAAATAATATTTATTTGTTTCCTTTACGAAAATGAATAATGGATAAAACACCAATAGGAATAAAATAGGCACACCAAAATTCAAGTGCAATAACTCCGCCCATGTTTGTTTCTCCGTTTGACATAGAACTAAATACTCCTGTCATTGGCATAATAAAACAGCCCCAAAAGAATACTCCATGAATTATCATCAGGTACTTTAACCACTTATCTGCTTTGTTTTTTGCATCTATTGTAAGTCCCACAAAAAAAGTGGAAAGTGCCATCATACCATATCCAAGCAAGTCATAACTAAAAAACAAACCACCTCTTGAATAATCAAGTATTCTCATTGCCTGTTCATCAAGCGAATCCAACCGGACAGAAGTTGTCTGTGCAAAGTACACAAGAAGTATCAGGACAGCATAAACCACAGCAAATGCCATTCCAACATTAGCTGCCACTCTATGTTTTTCCTCACTTTCATCACAAAAGCCGGCAGTCATCATTATGTATCCTATCGGCAATAACATGCACACAAAATAGCTGCCAAAGTTAAAGGGGATTAGCATACAGACAGCAAACAGTAATACTGAAATCGATACAATCGCAGCCCCTATACTTGCTATTTCTTTGTTCATTTGTTTTCACCTCCCATTTATTGTTTATAACGGAATCGTATCTTTTTTCTATCAAAAACAACATCCCTTAATTGGAGAATGTAAATAGAATTACTAGATTGCGCAGAAACACTAAGTCTGCTAGCCACGCTTTAGTCGTAAGTAACACGCACCTCTGCCTAAACCATTTCTTCTCTCGTATACTTATTTCATGGAGCCATTTGATTTATTCCTTGCAGCAAAATAGTCTGCGATATATATTGTGCTTTATATATCATAGACTATTTTATACAGATAAGGATATGTTGTCAACCATTTTCTCTTTTACAACGCATACTTTAGACAATTTCTCACACATTCAAAGCAAAGAATACCTTCCGCAACGTTTTCCCTTGTTCTTGAAGCTTTGTGTAACGGAAGGTAAAATATCGCTCAAGCATCAATTATCCTCCCTCGCTCTATCCCATTCGAAATTGGATAATCTTTCACCCAAAAAACTTAGTTGGATAATCAATCTTCTTTTGCTGCTTATGTAAAGCTATTGCAACGTAAGCCATAGTTCTCTAAGTTACAGTTTCAGGCGAACACTCAATTGCAGTTATAACATTTCCATCATCGTCAACAACATCCCTTCCAAAATTTTCAATCCTTCTTCCACACTTGTGCCCAGTATTTCCTGTGTCTTTTTGAAATCGTATCTTTCATGCAATTTATCATGAACCTGGAAGAACTTCTCTTTTCCATATTTTTGAATAAACAGTGCCTGTGCCTTGCAAGCGTTTGCTCCATCGTTATCCGGTTGATAAAAGCCTTTGGTACATTCTGCTAATTCTTTGCATTCATAACAGCCATCAATTCCCTTCTCCTGACAGCAATCGATATTCGGACATTTTCCACTCTCATGAAATGCTCCATAGGAACAGCAGCTAAATACTGAACGGCATCCTCCACACCATTCACCAAGGAAACAGTGATTGCATGAAAACCCGCAATATGCCGTCATGTCAACATTCTCTCTTGCTGCTTTGACAATCTCAGCTTTCCATTTTGCACCATTCTCATATCGTCTGTCCTTTTCAGGTCCCTCTTCTGCAAGAGCTTTTCGATATACGCGCGAGTCCTCACCTTCGATATCCTTATCCATTTTGTAAAATTCATAACCATATTTTTCATACAAGCCGATATGTCCGGTAGAAATGTATATGTACTCACGCCCCATAACAGCAGCAATACTCTCTGCGTAATCAAAAAGCAATCCTGCATAATGATGTCCTCTGTATTTGGGAAATGTATACACAAAACCAATCCAAGGAGACAAATCCGTCGGTTGAATATCATCAAGCGGCGCAAAGCTGCAAAAAGCAATCAGCTCATCCTCGTCCACAAGCATTGGTACAAGTGCAGTCTCACCAACCATTTTTTTCAGACTATTTTCACTGAGAAGATGGTGTAAATACTGTCCTGCTCCCCAATCACATTTCTCCAATTTATTTAACCAGTGTTCTTTATTTTCTGTTGTAAAATATTCAATTACTTTCATTTTGTTTTCCTTATATAAAATATGTTAATCATCCATAAAGTTCCTCGGTCTCTGCCTGAAGATGTTGCAATACAAATTATCATACCGTTTCTTTCTTGCAAAAAAAGAGTCGATAGACTATGATAAATCATTAGTTTCTCGGCTCTGCGTCTAATGCATCTGGCTATTTGATTATAGATATTTTAAATTTCTTACTTTAATTAACTTTCCCGACTGCATTTTGCACAGTAAAGTGGAAAGTTTTTCAGTTTTGTTGCTACATACGGGGCATAATATCCAATGCTTCATATCGTTCTTTATCGTACCTGTCTTTTCCATACTACAAACCTGCTTGTGTCATTATCCTGACAGTTGATAATAATTGTTCCAAAGAAGTATCTGTCCTTGCTTTCACTTTCAACAAAGTCATTTATGTCTTGCCACAGTTTATCGCATACAGCGGCAAATTCACAAGCCAATCTTCTTTTTTGAAATCTGTCATTGATGTACGAACAGAAACCTCGGGCGAGAATTTCTCCTGATAAGTTTTCAAACTCTTAGCCCTGAGATTGACTTCTGCCTTTACTTCAATCGGAATGATTTGCTCGCCTGTATCAACGACAAAATCAACTTCGCAGGAACCTCTATCATTGGTGTAATAGTATATACCCAAATCTTCAATCGTTTTAAGTTGCTGACAAACATACTGTTCAGTAAGAGCGCCTTTGAACTCAACGAAAAGGTCATTACCATCAAGTAGAGTGCGTTGGCGAAGTCCTGTCATACAACCAAGCAGTCCAACATCTACTATGAACAGTTTGAATGCCTTCAAGTCCTCGTACGCCTTCAATGGAATACCTGCTGCATTGACCCGGCTAACCTTATAAACAAGTCCGCAGTCGGAAAGCCACATAATTGCTGTTTCATATTCTTTCGCACGAGCACCCTCACGAAGAAGACCGTAAATGAATTTCTTATTTTCTTTTGCAAGCTGAGAGGGAATACTGTTCCACAACATGCGAATTTTAGGAACAATCTCTTTCGGAGCGTGTTTTGAGAAATCTTGTTCATAAGCTGCTAAGATTCTCTTTTGAATGTCACGAACTTCATTGAAGTCCTTGTTCTCTACAAAGCTCTGTACTGCTTCGGGCATACCGCCAACAAAGTAATAGTGTTTCAAGGCATCAATGTATGTTTGCCTAAAACTTGTAATCATTCCAAAATCCTGCTTATCAAGAAGCTCTGCAAAACGCTCTTTGTCGGTTGCCATCAAAAACTCCTTAAAGGAAAGAGGATAGAGTTTTAAGAAATCAACTTTGCCTACAGGAAAGGAAGTTCCCTCATGCAGGGCTATACCGAGAAGAGAACCGGCACATACAATATGATATTGCGAAGCATTTTCGTAAAAGTACTTGAGAGACGCCAACGCTCTCGGAACTTCCTGTACTTCGTCAAAAATCAATAGAGTATTGTTAGGATCAATTTTGTGACCTGCATACAACTCCAATCCCATAATCAGACGGTCGGTGTCCAAATCGGAGGCAAACAGCTCCGCCATTCTTGAGTTAGAGTCAAAGTTAATATAAACAGTATCTGCATATGCTTGTTTGCCGAACTCTTTCATCAGCCAAGTCTTGCCAACTTGCCTTGCTCCTTCGATGATTAGCGGCTTACGACGTTTGTTTTCTTTCCATTTTAACAGTTTTTCAATAGCAATTCGGTACATAGATGCACCTCCATTATCATAATTCGAGCACATTATAGCATATATTCACAAAAATTACAACGTTCTTCAGAAAATATATCACACTTTTTACAGCGAATAACGCAGATAACCGCTAGCTACATTCATACTAAGTGATTTCCATACATTTTCTTTTGATGACCACATCCCAAAAAATTCATCTTCTCGCAGTATTGCTTCATACACAGGACCTATAAATCGGTCGATCTGTACCAATACTGAAGAAAACTCAGGTTTTTCAAGACCCGGTCCGGGATTGTAATTACTCCACAGATTTTGAAGAAATTCATTCTGATCAATTGCTTTTATTTGTTCCATGCTGTCTCTCTCGTACGGAGTTCCTCTATGCTGCAAGGTTTCAAAAATTGCTTCCTGCAACACCCTGCCTTCAAAATCAAATACCTGCGACCAATAGTAAATATCATAAAAATCTTTCATCCTACTGGAAGCAGTCATTCTCTTTAAGATGGCATCAAATTTCTCTGCCATTGTGCTCTCCAAAGAATATGTATAAATATTTGGTTCCTTAAAGCCCTCCAGCCTGGTTGTCACAGTTCTCTTAACTGCACCGGGCACTATCACGTCATCCACACCAATATCAACAGAAAATGGAATTCTCACATTTTTGATATGCGCCATCAGATTTATACCTATGCCGGGATATTTCTTCTCCGGAGTAATTTCTCTCGTTCCAAGGACCTCCATAGTAATAAAATCATTGTGAGTATCTGTTTGACAAATTTCCTTCATGATTGTTTCCATCCCAGCTACATCATTTGACATTCTTCTTAACATGAAATCAATATCCATGGTTGGTCTGCCCTCATAATTTGAAATAGTATATAAGAACATCCCACCTTTCAAAACAAGATTCTCCGCATATCGTGACATTTCTAGCTTACGAAGAAACTCTTCCTGTGCAAAAAGCTGTAGACAAGTCTGATAATTGATTCCTGTTTCTTTCGCCTGTTTCTTTAATCTGGTGAGCACAGAAGCTCCCATATCTTTTATCTCTTTTACAGCCATACTCCAACCACCCTTCTTGCCTTCTTTTCTACACCAAGCTTTGAAGCATACATCATTAGTTTCGCAGCATCCTTTTCCTTATCACTAATATACCTTTGAATTACAGTATTAAACACCTCTCCGTCCATCGTATTAATGTGGCGCAGACAATCACATACAACCCGCTCTCTGTCATAAATCTTTACGGTAATTCCGTCTATATTTCCTTCACTCACACCAATATCCAATCTCGATGCCTCAATATAATGCGGTTTTATGATAGGAAAATCCAGCTTGAATTTATTTCTTGCTGACTTATTATCCACGGCTATATGCCAGACTCCCGGTACTCGATCTGTATAGCCATAATACATTGCAGCTGACACATCACAGATAATAGCCTTAGGAAAGAGCGATGTTATTACTGATACTTCTGTAAAAGCCTTTTCATCCTGCCACTGATAATAACCATACTTAATCTTCTCTACTCTTCCTTGTTCTATTAGATTTTGAAGCACCTGATAAGATATACCTTCCTTTGTAAGTTCGCAAGTACGCATTATTCCGCCATATCGTCCAAATATTGATTCATAATTCATAACCGTATTCATGCACATCACCTCAAACAACTTCATACAATTTCTTGATAGTTTTTGTATCAAGTTCTATTATACACGAATAGCGAAAAAAATCAACTTGATACAAAAAGTATTATGTTTTTGTATCAAGTTCTAATAAGAAATATGACCTATATTGCCTCTTCCATCAGTTTGGTGTTGTATCATAATGTAGTATATACACATCAACGCATGGATTTCTTAATGCTTTTAAACTAACAGATATAGCCTGTTCAATCTCTTTCATTAATTCAGTTCCGATATTACCTCTATAATCTTCCAAACGACTTTTATCAATAGTTTTAATCTGCTCCAGGCAAACAGCACTTGTCTGTGACAATCCATTAAAATCACGTATTAAAACGTGCGTAGGTAAATTTCGTTTAATCTTAGTTGTTAGAATTGCTACAATCGTTGTAGGAGAATGCAGATTTCCTATGTCATTCTGAATAATGAGTACAGGTCTTCTTCCAGTCTGCTCACTTCCAAGAGATTGTTCTATTCCGCACAAATCAGCATAATATATGTCTCCACGTTTTAATGTTCTATCTTTTACACGATGCGATAACACTGTAATATTATTCTTCATAGGCAACTCCTTATCTTCTACAAAACGCAGTTTCAATCTTCCTTACCTAGTTTAATAATATCAAAGAATGTATCCAATAAAACGGACTAAAAAAGACATCATCACTCATATCACTATAAGTAATGATGTCTTAATTTTTTACTATATCAAGGCTCACCATTTGTCGTAACTCTGTCGTAAAATACAAATTTAAGCCTCTTGAATCGCTTGAAAATGCCTTATTTTCGGCTTTTTATTTATCCAAGCTCTTCATCGTCGGAAACAGCAGCACATCTCTTATCGCCGGTGAATTTGTGAGCAGCATCACCAGTCTGTCAATGCCGTAGCCGATGCCGCCTGTGGGAGGCATACCGATTTCCAAAGCATTCATGAAGTCTTCGTCGGTGGTGTTGGCTTCCTCGTCGCCCGCTGCAAGTGCAGCCTCCTGTGCTTTGAAGCGCTCCCTTTGGTCAATGGGGTCATTCAGCTCGGAGTAAGCATTGCACATCTCACGTCCGTAGATAAACAGCTCGAAACGCTCCACATACTCAGGCTTGTCCGGCTTTCTCTTGGTAAGAGGGGAAATTTCCACAGGGTGATCCATAATAAACACGGGCTGAATTAAATGCTCCTCCACAAACTCCTCAAAGAAGAGATTTAAGATATCACCCTTTTCATGGCGCGCCTCATAGTGTACACCCTTCTCATCTGCCAGCTTCTTTGCTGCTGCGGTATCTGCCACCTCATCAAAGTCAACGCCTGCATACCTTTTCACAGCATCTATCATGGTAAGTCTCTCAAAGGGCTTGCCCAAATCAATCATTTCCGACCCATAGGGAATCAGGGTTGTACCACATACCTCCTGTGCCACATAGCGGAACATATTTTCCGTCAAATCCATCATGCCATTGTAATCTGTATATGCCTGATAAAGCTCCATCAGGGTAAACTCAGGGTTATGTCTTGTGTCCAGACCCTCATTACGGAATACACGTCCAATTTCGTATACTCGCTCCAAGCCGCCTACAATCAGTCTCTTCAGATAAAGTTCCAAGGAAATACGAAGCTTTACATCCTCATCTAAGGCGTTGTAGTGGGTCTCAAAGGGGCGTGCAGCAGCACCGCCTGCATTGGCCACCAGCATAGGAGTCTCAACCTCCATAAAGCCCTGTCCGTCCAAATAACGGCGAATAGCGCTGATAATCTTAGAGCGCTTAACAAAGGTGTCCTTTACGTCCGCATTCATAATCAAATCCGTGTAACGCTGACGATAGCGGATATCCGTATTGGTCAGCCCGTGGAACTTCTCCGGCAGAATCTGCAGACTCTTGGAAAGCAGGGTTACAGTCTTGGCATGTACGGAAATCTCTCCGGTCTTAGTTTTGAAAACAACACCCTCAATTCCTGCAATATCACCCACATCAAACTTCTTAAAATCAGCATAGGATTCCTCGCCGATGTCATCTCTTGCCACATAGCACTGGATATTGCCCGGTAAATCCTGCACATTACAGAAGGAAGCCTTACCCATTACTCGCTTGGACATGATACGTCCTGCAATGCGGACGGTTTTTCCTTCCATTTCCTCAAAATGATTCTTAATGTCCGTGCTGTGATGTGTCACGTCATATTTTGTAATCTGAAAGGGGTCCTTGCCTGCCTCCTGCAAATTGGCAAGCTTCTCCCTTCTGACCTTTAAAAGCTGATTAATATCCTGTTCCTGTACCTTTGTGTTCTGTGCTTCTGCCACGTTTTCCACTCCTTATCCTTACTACGGTGGGCATTCCCCCATAGCGACCTAATTACTTCTCTGAATTTCCAAAACCTTATAGGTAAATACACCCGCCTGTGTCTCAACCTCTACGGTGTCACCAACCTTGCAGCCGATTAACGCCTTACCAACGGGGCTTTCATTTGAAATCTTACCCTTTAAGCTGTTAGCCTCTGTAGAACCAACAATCTTATATTCCAGCTCCTCACTATATTCCAAATCAAGAATTTTAACCTTACAGCCGATGTTGATTTTGTCCAAATCAACCTCATCTTCTACAACTACCTCAGCATTTTTCAGGATTTTTTCCAGTTCTTCAATTCTTGCCTCGATGTCTCTCTGCTCGTCCTTGGCTGCATCATACTCAGCATTCTCAGACAAATCGCCCTGCTCTCTTGCCTCTTTAATCTTCTGGGCAACCTCCTGACGCTTTACCACCTTAAGCTCATGCAATTCATCCTCATACTTTCTAAGTCCTTCGTAAGTTAAAATGTTTTTCTTTTCCTGCATAATCCCGCACCTTCCTATTTTTATTTTTCTGTAACCTCATGTCGCCGGGCAGCAACTAATCTTCATTCTTCTATCACTATTGTAATTATCCTAATTAACTTAGGTATTATACCCATTTTTGCTGACAGTGTCAAGGCAATACTGAACTGTTACAGCTTGTTCCACTGCTTTTTCAGGGAAAAATATTGCATAGGACATCTTCTGTCCTCAATTCGTCTGCGCTTCTCCTCCATAGAGGCCATATCAAGCCAAATGCTTTCTGTGGGCAAATCTGCCGCTTGCAGCCTCGCCTCCCCCGAAAAATCAATTACATTCACCGGAAACCTGCTTGTCAGCTTCACTCTGCGATATTCCTCCGTCGACTGCACAATATGCATATCTATTACCAATCCAAATTCCTGACACATATCCTCCTCAAACCGGGCAATCTCCTCCGTATAAAGCTTTGCCGGCAAAATCCATTGAAGGCTTTTCATTCTGTCGGCTCTCTGCCACAAAAAGCCCGGCAGGCAAAAGGCATATCCTAATACCAGATAGGAGGAATGCTCTGCATATTGCAGCAGAGGCTCAGCCCATGTATCCTGCATATAATCATGAAATTCGGGAAAACTGCAAAACTGCTGCCAAAGTCTATGAAAGCTCGTCTTTTTTAAGTTCTCATCATAGACGCAATAGCTCTCGTCCGGATATTCAAGCATGGGATATATAAGCTCCCCCACCCGTCTCAGTCTCTGCCCAAGCAGCTCTCGTTCTGCTTGTCTCTGCCTGCTAAGCTCCCTTAGCCGCCTCCTTTCCCTGAGCCTTCTAAAAAAGCCTGCCTCTCCTATCTCTCCGTTGGCGCTGTCCTCAGTCTCCTGCGCCAATAATTCCAATGCTCCTGCCACTTTTGTTTTTTCTATCCATGTCCGACTCAGCCCTATCCGAAGCAGTATATAATGCTCCTGTCTGATACGCTCCAAAGTGCAGGGCTGTATTTTCCCGGAATTATTTCTGTCCAAATAAAAATAAAGTATCGTATCCATGCTCCCATTATATGCATAGAGACCAAAAATATGCTGTAGATTGCCGTATACTCTCAACCGCCGAAAATCATCTCCACTCCCTCTATCAGTTCGTCCATACTCTCCATAGTATTTATTGTCTGACGAAAGCGTGCAGAGTTCGGCATACCCACTGTGTACCATGATAGATGCTTTCGCATTTCTCTCACTCCGGTATATTCTCCCTTATAAGCAAGCTGTAATCCGGCATGGCGCAATATCAGCTCCTTCTTTTCCTGTCTGTCAGGGCGTTCGGGTATCTGTCCTGTTTTCAAAAACTGCGTAACCTCCCTGAAAATCCATGGATTGCCCTGTGCTGCACGTCCAATCATAACGCCATCGCAGCCGGTGTAGGAAAGCATGGCAAGTGCCTTTTCAGGGCTGTCCACATCTCCGTTGCCAATCACAGGAATACTTACCGCTTCCTTCACTGCCCTGATAATATCCCAATCTGCCCTTCCACTGTAATATTGTTCTCTCGTCCGGCCATGTACTGCCACCGCCGCCACACCGCAATCCTCTGCAATCTTGGCAATCTCCACGGCATTTACATGGTTGTCATCAAAGCCCTTGCGTATTTTTACCGTCACAGGCTTATTAACCGCCTTCACAAGGCTACCCAAAATCTCTGCCACCAGCTTGGGGTTTTTCATAAGGGCAGAGCCTTCACCATTATTTACCACCTTGGGTACAGGGCATCCCATATTAATATCAAACATGGCAAAAGGACGTTCCTCCAGCTTCCTTGCCATCTCGCTTATGATAATGGGGTCCGAACCAAAAAGCTGTAGGGAAGCAGGCGCCTCCTCAGGGTGCAACTCCAAAAGTGTCTCCGTATTCTTATTGCCGTAATAGATTGCCTTGGCACTTACCATCTCCATGCATACCATGCCCGCTCCCAGCTCCCTGCACAGCAAACGAAAAGGCAGGTCTGTTACGCCTGCCATGGGAGCCAATATAATATTATTATCAAGAGTTACATTTCCGATTGTCAGCTTCTTCATATTTGCTCTCATTCCTCCGCCGTCTCCCTGCCGCAAATCTTCCTCTCTATCTGCTGTTCTTGTCATAGATAATCCGCAGACCATCCAAGGTAAGAGCGCTGTCATAGATGTCAATGGCATCTGTCTCGTCCGCAATGGTTCTTCCCAAACCACCGGTAGCCACTACCTTAAGATTGTTGATACCGCTCTCCTCCTTCACCTTTTTAATAATATATTCCGTCTGCCCAATCTGACCATACATAAGTCCTGCCTGCATACTGCTGATTGTCTCCTGCGCCAGAATAGACTTAGGCTTTTTAATCTCAATATTGGGAAGCTTTGCCGTTTGCTTCCAGAGAGCCTCCGAGCTGATACGAATTCCGGGTGCAGTAATTCCCGCAGTAAACTTTCCGTCCTCCGTAATTAAATCGTAGGTGGTTGCCGTACCGAAATCCAGCACCAGCACCGGTCCGCCATATTTTTCATAGGCTGCAACTGCGTCTACTATTCGGTCTGCACCAATTGCTCTGGGATTCTCCGTCACCACCTTAATACCGGTCCTCACCCCCGGACCTACAATCAAGGGCTTGGTGCCTGTATAGCGTACCACAGCGCCTGTCAGGGAATGCATTACGTCCGGCACCACGCTGGCAATAATGGAACCCTCCAGCTGTTCTGTATCAATTCCTCGATTTTTTAAGAGCTGGGTCATCATCACCCCATACTCGTCCGAGGTGCGCGGGGTCTTAGTCATCATGCGGAAGGTAGCCTTCAGCGTTTCTCCTTCATATACACCCAAGGTCATATTTGTATTTCCTACGTCAATTACAAGTATCATGCTTCTCCTCATTTCCGTGCGCACGCTCTCACACATCTGCTTTCTCATTCACATCTGTCCGCGCTTCGACCTGTCCTATTCCTCCAACAGATTCGAGACGTCCTCCTTCAACACAAACACCCGATAATACAGGCTTAAGGATTCAAACAGCTCCTGTCTTTTACGTCGTATCTCCGAAATCAACAATCCGCTGGAAATTTCATCATAGTAGATGTCATCCTCCTCTGCGTCCGTCTCCATGGACAAAGTACCGTCCTCCTCAAAGACAATGGTAAAAATCCCCCCCACCTCCTCGGTGAACAGCACACAAATAATATGTAGCTCGTCCTTTATGGAATCAGGAATATCCCGAAACGTCTCATTAAAATAGTATTTTTTTTCATAGGCATTAGCGCCGCAAAGCACTACTCGCTTATCGTCCATTTTCTGCTCCTACCTTTTTAACTGGTTCATATTCTAAACATATCCATAGATGCCTCTCACCGACACCTCTCCGGCATAAACCTGTGTAATACTGCCATCGGTGCGTTCCACCAAGAGCTCTCCCATATGGTTAACTCCTCTTGCCACACCCACATATTCACCCTTAGGATCTAAAACACGAACCTCCCTGTCACGATTTACCAAAAGTCTATTATATGCCTCCTTAATGTCAGAAAGGTTCTCTTTCTTCTGAAAGCTCTCATAGCTTTCCTCAAAAGCCTCCATAATATCCGCCAAAAGGCAGCTGCGGGATATGCGAACACCGCATTCCTCATAGATATCGGTTGCTTTATCCCGAAGCTCATCGGCAAAGGTCTGCTGTCCCACATTGACCCCTACACCAATCACTACATACTGTATAGCGTCCTGCTCCACGCTCATACTCATTTCTGTGAGAATACCGCAGATTTTTTTCCCATTCATAATAATATCGTTGGGCCACTTAATCCCCAAATGAAGTGCAGATGCCTCCCTGCCGTAAGCTGCCAAGGTCTTTTCCACCCCTAGCGACACTGCATATGCCATTACCAGCGTCAGCATGGAAGCCTTGTCCGGCGCGAAATCCGGTCTTAGCACTATGGTGAAATAAATATTTGCACCTGCGGGACTGACCCAGCCTCTGCCGCGTCTGCCCCGTCCGGCTGTCTGCATATCTGCCACTACCAAGGCTCCGTGTGCGGCTCCGCTCTCTGCCAGCTGCTTCGCCTGCACATTGGTGGAGCCTAAGCTTTCATAAAAATGAAGCTCTCTTCCTGCCCATGCCGTATGCATTCGACTTACCAGCTCATTTTGCCCGTACACTTCCTCCCTATAGGGTTCTGTGCCCTCCAGTAGTCTATAGCCGCGGTTTTGCACCGCCTCAATCACATAGCCTTCCTTTTTCAGTTGTCCTACCGCCTTCCACACTGCCGTTCTGGACACACCGAAATGCTCGCATAGCTCCTGACCTGAAACATAGTCTGCCCTCTCACGCAGAAGGGATAATATCTGTGCTTTCATATTTATCTTAAGCCCCCAGAGTAGCCGCCATAACAGCCTTAATAGTGTGCATGCGGTTCTCTGCCTCTTCAAACACTAAGGACTGCGCCGACTCAAACACCTCGTCCGTTACCTCCATCTCAGTAATACCGAAGCGCTCGCCCATCTGTGCGCCGATTTTTGTCTTTAAATCATGGAATGCCGGCAGGCAGTGCAAAAAGATTGCCTTCTCCCCTGCATTTTCCATTACTGCTTTATTCACCTGAAAAGGTGACAGCTCTCTGATTCGCTCTTCCCATACCTGATCAGGCTCGCCCATGGATACCCACACATCAGTGTAAACTACATCAACGTTCCTTGTACCTGCCATAACATCCTCTGTCAGGGTAATGCTGCCGCCTGTTTCCTTGGCGATTGCCTTACACTGCTCCACAAGCTCCTTCGCCGGAAAATATTTCGGTGTGGTGCAGGCAGTAAAATGCATACCCATTTTGGCACATGCCACCATCAGAGAGTTGCCCATATTATAGCGGGCATCACCCATGTAGGTGAGCTTAATACCCTTTAAATATCCAAAATGCTCACGAATGGTAAGCAAATCTGCCAGCATCTGAGTGGGGTGAAATTCATTGGTAAGCCCATTCCATACCGGTACCTTGGAATATTTTGCAAGCTCCTCCACAATGCTCTGCTCAAAGCCACGATACTCAATACCCTCATACATTCCTGCAAGTACACGGGCAGTATCTGCAATGCTCTCCTTTTTGCCAATCTGGGAGCCTGTAGGGTCTAAATATGTAGTACCCATTCCCAAATCATGGGCAGCCACCTCAAAGGCACAGCGGGTACGGGTACTGGTTTTCTCAAAAATCAATGCCACATTCTTGCCCTTAAGAGTATCTACCATTATTCCCTTTTTCTTCTTATCCTTAAGCTCAGCTGCCAAATCCACCAGATAAATAATCTCCTCCTGTGTAAAATCCAGCAGCTTCAAAAAATCACGACCCTTTAAATACATGGTTATGTGCCTCCTCATGTTGATGTGTATGATATATTTATAATATACGCTTTTTATTCAGTTAAAGCATATCATACCCCTTTTATCTTTTCAAGGAAAAAGAGTTTTGCAAAAAAAGTCTCACCCTCCCCGGCTTGCACCGAGGGAATGGTGAGACTGATAGCTTCATTCACTATATTATTATTCAGCAGCCTTAGTACCTTCTTTGAATGCAGCTGCCATGCTCGCAATGCCCTGTAGCTCTGCGGGAAGAAGAATGGTTGTTGCCTGACCGTCAGCAACCTTCTCAAAGGCTTCAAGGCTCTTAATCTTAAGGACTGCCTCATCAGCACCTGCCTCCTTAAGCATACGGATACCGTCTGCATTTGCCTGCTGTACCTTAAGGATTGCCTCAGCTTCACCCTCTGCCTCGCGAATCATCTTCTCCTTCTCAGCCTCAGCACGAAGGATTGCAGACTGCTTATCAGCCTCTGCTCGGAGAATTGCAGACTCCTTAGCACCCTCTGCCTCCAAAATCTTAGCCTTCTTTTCGCCCTCTGCACGAGTTACGGCTTCACGTCTCTCACGCTCTGCCTTCATCTGCTTCTCCATGGCATTCTGAATCTCAGCGGGAGGAATGATATTCTTAAGCTCCACACGGTTTACCTTGATTCCCCATGGGTCAGTTGCAATGTCAAGAGCAGCTCTCATCTTGGTATTAATGGTCTCACGGGAGGTTAATGTCTGATCTAACTCCAAGTCACCGATAATATTACGAAGTGTGGTTGCTGTCAGATTCTCAATAGCCATCATAGGATTCTCAACACCATAGGTAAACAGCTTCGGGTCGGTAATCTGATAGAACACCACCGTATCAATTCTCATGGTAACATTATCCTTAGTAATAACAGGCTGGGGCGGGAAATCAGCAACCTGCTCCTTCAAGTTGACCCTTCTGGCAACCTTATCAATAAAAGGCACCTTTACATGAAAACCTACAGACCATGTTCCCTGATAAGCCCCAAGACGCTCCATAACATACGCCTGTGCCTGAGGTACAATTTTCATACAGGATATTAAAATCAACAATAAAATACCAACAACAATTCCAATAATTATAAGCTCCATACTCTACCTCTTTCTGTGCTGTTATGTGCAGCACTCACTTATTCGGGCTCTGCAATGCCTCTGCTCTCTCCTATTCCTCCGTCTTGGCAGCTGTTGTGCCGGCCATATGCAGCTGCGCCTGTACATTCTCGCGTACAATCAGCTTAACACCGTTGATTGCCACCACATCTACCACGGCACCTACCGGCAGCTTAAGCTTGTCATCATGGCTTCTTGCACTCCATTCCTGTCCGCCTACCGTAACCTGACCTATACCCTGCAGATTGTCTATCTCGCTGATAACAATCGCCTGTCTGCCCACCAAGCCTTCCACGTTGGTTCGCACACGGTCTTTGTTGAAATACTTAACCGCGATAGGTCGGGTAAAGAACAGCAATAATAATGAAACAAGAAGAAACAGTGCTATCTGCACCGCCAAAGGCATATGCAATGCAGCCGCAATCACTGCCACCAAGGCTCCACCGGCAAACCAGATGGAAGTCAGTCCCATGGTTACCAACTCAATCACTATGGTGACAATTAACACAACCAGCCAAAAAATCATCATTTCACCCATTTCATCGCCCCCTTATGCTATTATATACTCACTGGCTCATTGCTATTTCAGTTTACTACAAAACTCCTTAAACAGCAATCCCTTTATACGCACGATGAAGCTGTTTATCGTGCATATAGTCCAAAAAGAAGCAGTGCCGAAAACACTGCTTCTCTTACATTTACTTATTCATTAATAGAATACATGATTACCGATTACAAGACCCTCACGACCATTATTACGGCGGAAATGTGTAAGATCTCCTACGTTAGAGGTTCCTGACAGAGCCTCCTTAGCCGCATTAATGCAGCTTTCCTTAATCTTACCGGATTCATAAACACGATTTACCTTACCGCTCATTGCAGGCGTAAACTGTCCTGATGCATATATTACTCCATGAATGCTATCGGGATATGCAGCGCTTCTCACACGGTTCATAACTACTGCACCAACTGCCACCTGACCCTCATAGCTTTCACCGCCTGCCTCACATTGAATCAATGCCGCAAGCAACAAGGTAGTATCAGCATCTGTTGTATACTCGCCATAGTTCACATGACGCTTAGCCTCGCGCTCTGCTTCCTCCCTTATCTTGATTTCCTCCATTGTCTCACCTGCATCAATTTGAAAATCCAAGACAACATATTCGGCAGATACATAACCATCGTTTCCTTCATAATCAATACATATCCAGTCGTCCTCCGCGCTCTCATCGCCGGTACTTAAAACCTCCACGATTTCACCCTGCGGAAGAAGTCCGTATATCTGTGCCTCTGCACTAGGCTCCTCACGGACACGCAATGTCTCCGTATTGATGGTGGCAATCATTTTTCCCACATCATTTGCCAATGCTTTAGCCTCCTCATCGAAGAGCAGATACTCATCCTTTGCCCAACCGATGATATTGCCGGACTGTAATTTCGTCCAGCCGTCCTTTCTCTCTAAAATAGTACCGCCACAGTCCTTATAGAGCTTACCCACCTTTTGGGCTTCCTCACTTGCCTCACTTCTTACATTCAAGGCATTCTTTACATTCGCCATAACCAAAGTGGATTGCTCCTCCTTGGAATCAAAGGTAAGATTCAGCTCTCTCGCCGTCGCATTAATGCTCTCTGCCGCATCTATGGTTCCCGCTTCCAAAATTACCGCAACACCGCCGTTTAATTCACTCAGGTAATTATCGCTTTTGCCCGCCTGTGCGGTCATGCCCGTAGTCACTGCCATGGATAAAGATAAGACCAGTCCCGTCAGTGCCATGAGCAACCCTCTGCTTCTTGCCATTTTCTTCTCCAATCCTGCACTGTATCACAGCACATACTTATAAAATTTAACCCTTGAAATTGTATCACTTTTTTAACTAATTTATTACAACTTTGTTAAATTTATTATGCAAGGTATCATAGCAGAAAGCATTTTTTTTGTCAAGTTTTTTGTCATCGCCAACTTTTATAAGGACTTTGATTTTTCAATACAGGCTTCCATAGCGTCCATAACAGCCGCACGCATTCCCTTTTCCTCCAGTACCTTCACCGCCTGAATGGTCGTACCTCCGGGTGAGCAGACCATATCCTTAAGTTCCCCCGGATGTCTTCCGGTCTCCAAAACCATTTTTGCACTGCCAAGCACCGACTGGGCAGCAAATTCATAAGCCTGACTGCGCGGCATACCTGCTGCCACCGCTTCATCTGCCATAGCCTCAATAAACATAAATATATAGGCCGGTGAGCTGCCGCTGACGCCCACCACTACGTCCATCAAACGCTCCGGCACTACACTTGCCTTTCCAAAGGAGCGAAGCAGCAAAAGCACCTGTTCCAGTTCCTCCTTCGTCACATTATCACCGGCGCAAACTCCTGTACAGCCCTCCAATACCAATGCAGGTGTATTAGGCATACAGCGAATCAGCTTGCATTCCGGTCTGCCAAAGCTCTCCCGCAGATAATCAAGGGTCTTGCCCGCAGCAATGCTGACAACCAGCGTACTCTCCTTTACAGCCTCTTTAATCTCAGAGATAACCTCCGGAAAGAAAATGGGCTTTACTGCCAAAAATAAAATATCCGACTGTTCTGCCACCTGTTTATTGCTTTCGGCAATCGTTATATTAAATTTAGATTTAACCGATTCTTTAGTTGCTTCCGTCCTTGCTGAACCGATAATATCCTGCGGCTCTACTCTTTTTTGCTGCAGAATACCTCCTATCATAGCTGTTGCCATATTTCCCAAGCCTATAAATCCTATTTTCATTTTTCCTCCATTCTGAAGCGTTACCCTGCTCTGTTCCTTGCAGCAGCTGCTCCTTGCATCGCTTTACTGTTTATATGGTTAAATGTAGATTTAACTTCTCTGTCTGTGTGCCTCATACATAAGAAGTGCAGCTGCCACTGCCGCATTCAGGGATTCCACCTGACCCTCCATAGGAATTTTAATGTATCGTTCTGCCAAATCTGCCGTCTCCTCAGTCAGACCATTTCCCTCGTTCCCTATAAGAAAAGCAGAAGCCTCCTTAAAGGAAATCTCCTGATAATAGGTCTTTCCCTTAAGGTGCGCTGCATAGGTATGAATACCCCTTTCGTGCAGAGTCTTTATCGTCTCCTTAAGGCTGTCCACATATAGAAAGGGAACTCGGTATATGGAACCCATGGTTGCCCGAATTGTCTTTGGATTAAATATATCCACCGTCTGAGCGCTCATAATAACACCTGTTATTCCCGCCCCCTCACCTGTCCTGATAATAGTTCCCAGATTTCCGGGGTCCTGCAAATTTTCCAAAATAACAAGTAAAGGTCGTTCCCCCTCCAAGAGCTTCTGCAAATCATACGCCGGTCTCTTTAACACACTTAAAATTCCCTGGGGTGTCTGCGTATCCGACATTCTTGCAAACACCTCGTCAGCGACAACCTCATATCCGCTCTGTTGCAGTTTCTTCCATATTATATTCATCTTCGGCTCTAAATGCTTCTGCAGTCGGGCTTCCATGTCCTGAGAAATATACACCTCCAAAATACTATTCTTGGGTGCTTCCTCATACATTTTAATACCCTCTGCCAAAAAAACGCCGTCCCTGCGCCGCTCCTTCGCCTTGTTCTGCCACTGAACAACCTGCTTTACCCTTGCATTCGCAGTACTGGTAATCATATTTCTACTCCTTTTATAAATAGAAGAAAAGCGGTTATGCCCTCTCATTTGAGGGTATAGCCGCTTTGCTTATGCTATAATTATACGGACAATAAATGGGCTACCTCGAACTGATACTCGTTAATGCCCTTCTCCATATTGAGAGCGTCTTCGATATCAAAATCTACAAACTCTCCATGCTGAAAGCCTACAACTCTATTGGTCTTACCCGTCAGTAATATATCCACTGCATAGGCCCCCATAATAGAGGCATAATAACGATCCTTTGCACTGGGACTTCCGCCACGCTGCATATAACCCAAAATTGTAGCTCGCGTCTCAATACCGGTTGCCGCCTCAATTCGCCTTGCCATTGAGGTAGAATGTCCAATGCCCTCTGCATTGATAATAATGTGATGGGTCTTACCCTTCTTGCGGTTTTCAATAATGTTGTTGATGATATTCTGCTCATTGAAGTCATACTTCTCAGGAATTAAAATATCCTCCGCACCATTGGCAATACCGCACCACAGTGCAATATAGCCTGCATTTCTTCCCATTACCTCAATAATGCTGCAACGCTCGTGGGAAGAAGAGGTGTCCTTGACCTTGTCAATCGCCTGCATTGCCGTATTCACAGCGGTATCAAAGCCTATGGTATATTCTGTACAGGAAATATCAAGGTCAATGGTGCCGGGAAGTCCTATGGTATTAATACCCAATCTGGACAATGCCTGCGCACCACGATAGGAACCGTCACCACCAATGACAACAATACCATCAATGCCGTGCTTCCGACAGATATCTGCGCCCTTCTGCTGTCCTTCCTTAGTCTTGAATTCCTTGCATCTTGCAGTACCCAATATGGTACCGCCGCGCTGAATAATATCGGAAACATTTCTTGCTTCCATATCTATGATTTCTTCGTTCAATAAACCCTGATAGCCCTTTTTAATTCCTTTTACCTTAATTCCTCTTGCAAGCGCCGTACGAACTACCGCACGAATTGCCGCATTCATACCGGGTGCATCTCCACCACTTGTCAGCACGCCAATTGTCTTAATTTCCTTTGCCATGATGCTACCTCCTTGAAATTCTATTTTAATCTATTTTTTAACGGTTTTCAATAGGTTTCGTTACATATTTAACATTTCCTTCGCCAAATATCGTCTCTAATCTGCCTTTTAGTTCCTCATCGGCATTCACTCGAAGATTGGGTGGCAAAATCTTAAATCCTCTGGTGCTTTTCAAAAAGACAACCACATCATCATTACCGTCTGAATCGGCAATCGCCTGCAGCAGCTCTTTTTCCCTGGCAGCATAGCTCTGTGCATCTGCAAACTGAATCCATACTCCGGCAGGCATTGTTTTCACGGTTGCGGCAGGCTTTACAGCTTGTGCCCTCCCCATAGTATTTCCGACTGCTGCCCTGCCATAGCCCCTTGCATAATGCTCTCTGAACAACTCTCTGTCCTGTGCCTGTGCTGCCTCCTCAAAGCTTACAATCTGCTCGCAGATAAGCTTGCCGTCCTTATCCTCCTCCAAGGACACTCTGCCCTTGATAAACACCTTGGCATCCTCCAAAAGCAGACTGCTATAGCGCTCATAATCCTTGGGAAACACCACAACCTCCACATTTCCCACCAAATCCTCAAGATTCAAAAATGCCATTACCTTATCGTTTTTGGTATACTTAATGGTTTTGTCCGCAATCATACCACCCACTACTGCCCGTGCATCGTCATGCACACGGGTAGAATTCGTCTCCTCGTCCAATGCAAAATCATTGGTAGTGTTAGTGATATATTTTCTCCAAAGCTCCTGATACTCCTCCATCGGGTGCCCGCTGACATAGATTCCCAGCACCTCCTTTTCAAAGGAAAGCAGCATTTCCTTGCTGTATTCGCCTACATCAGGCATACGGATATCAAACTCCTCCTTATTATCCTCCGCTGCAATATCAAATAAGGACATCTGACCTGCCAAATTATTCTTCTTATCCTTAGTAATATGATCCAATATCTGCACATAGACACTCATGAACTGCTTTCTGGTGCCTCCAAGGCTGTCCAGTGCACCCGCTTTAATAAAGTTTTCAATGGCGCGCTTATTCACATCCTTATCTGCCATACGGGTAATAAAATCCTTCAGATTGGTAAAACGCCCTCTCTCCTGTCGCTCCTGCACGATTGCTTCAATCACGGGACGCCCTACACTCTTAATGGCAGTCAGCGCATAACGGATACTTCCTCCCGATACGGAAAAGCCGATTTCACCCTCATTGATATCCGGCGGCAGCAGTTCAATGCCCATGCTGCGGCAGGTGAGGATATACTCTGACACCTTTTTGGTATTATCAATCACGGAGGTTAAAAGTGCTGCCATAAATTCTACCGGATAATAGTATTTCAAATAGGCAGTCTGATATGCAACCACCGCATAGCACGCCGCATGAGACTTATTGAAGGCATATTTTGCAAAGTCCATCATATCATCATAAATCTGCCCTGCGGTCTTCTCGTCTATATTGTTTGCCACACAACCGGGTACCCCTGCCTCCTCATTGCCGTAGATAAAGTTGGCCCGCTCCTTCTCCATGACAGACTGCTTTTTCTTACTCATGGCGCGACGCACCAAGTCGCTTCGCCCCAGCGTATAGCCGCCCAAATCACGCACAATCTGCATAACCTGCTCCTGATAGACGATACAACCGTAGGTAGGTGCCAAAATCGGCTCAAGCTGAGGGCAGGAATAGGTCACATCTGCAGGATTGTTCTTGCCCTTAATGTACTTGGGGATAAAATCCATAGGTCCCGGGCGATACAGGGAAATTCCCGCTATAACATCCTCAAGGTTTTGAGGACGAAGCTCTTTCATGAAGCTTTTCATACCCCCGCTCTCCAGCTGGAACACTCCCTCCGTCCTGCCGGTTCCAATAGAGGCAAAAACCTTGGAATCATCATAATCAATGGAGTCCACATCGATGGTAACACCCTTGCTTTTCTCGATAAACTTAACGGCATCATGAATCACCGTCAGAGTTCTAAGCCCCAAAAAATCCATCTTTAGAAGCCCCAGCTCCTCCAGCGTAGTCATAGTAAACTGCGTGGTAATAGAGCCGTCGGAGCCTCTGGACAAGGGAACAAACTCATCTGCCGCCTTCTGACAGATTACCACACCTGCCGCATGCATGGAAGTATGCCTTGGGAGCCCTTCCAAACGCTTACACATATCTATTAAGTAATGCACCTGCTCATCTTCATTATAAAGCTTGCGGAACTCCGGATTAATCTCCAAAGCCCGGTTCAGCGTAATATTCAACTCATTGGGCACCATTTTGGCAATAGAATCCACAAAAGCATAGGGTAAATCCATAACACGCCCTACATCTCTGATAACTCCCTTTGCCGCCAGCGTACCGAAGGTGACAATCTGCACCACCTTATCAGCGCCGTATTTTCTGCCCACATAGTCAATAACCTCCTGTCTTCTCTCGTAACAGAAATCAATATCGATATCCGGCATGGATACACGCTCAGGATTTAAGAAACGCTCAAACAGCAGATTGTACTTAATCGGGTCAATATTGGTAATTTTCAGACAATAGGCAACAATACTGCCAGCTCCGGAGCCTCTCCCCGGTCCCACCGGAATATCGTTGCTTTTAGCATAGTTAATAAAATCCCACACAATCAGGAAATAATCTACATAACCCATGGTACGGATAACGGAAAGCTCATAATCAAGGCGCTCCTTTAAGGTTTGCCCTGTGTCTCCCGCAGGTGCATTCACCTCACCATAACGCTCTGTCAGTCCGTCCGTACAAAGCTTGTTGAGATACCCCCATGAGTCATAGCCCTCCGGCACCTCATACTTGGGCAGCTTGGTCACTCCAAACTCAATCTCCACATTACAACGGTCAGCAATCCTCTGGGTGTTTTCCACCGCCTCCCATGCATAGGGAAACAGCCCCTTCATTTCCTCCTCGCTCTTGACAAAATACTGCCCGCCCTCATAACGCATACGGTCCTCGTCTGTAAGCTTTTTTGCCGTTTGCAGACACAGCAGAATATCATGGGCGTCTGCGTCCTGCGCATAGGTATAATGTACATCATTAGTGGCAACCAAGGGAATATCCAGCTCCCTGCTCATTTTCAAAAGCTCTGTATTGACCAGCTTCTGCTCCGGAATTCCATGGTCCTGAAGCTCCAAAAAGTAATTGCCCTTGCCAAAGCAAGCCTCGTACCTTTTGGCACATTTACGCGCCTCATCGGGCAGCCCCTTAGCGATATAACGTGGAACCTCTCCCGCAAGGCAGGCAGACAATGCAATAATTCCCTCGTGATACTTCTGTAAAACCTCCATATCCACACGAGGCTTATAATAATACCCTTCCGTAAAGCCCTTGCTCACAATCTTTACCAGATTGGCGTAGCCCACATTATTCTCTGCAAGCAGCACCAGATGATGATATCTCTCTTCACCGCCGGTAAGCTCCTTGTCAAAGCGGGAATTCGGTGCCACATAAACTTCACAGCCTAAAATAGGCTTAATTCCTGCCTCCTTAGCTGCCTTGTAAAAATCAATAACGCCGTACATGACACCATGATCCGTAATAGCCGCGCTATCCATTCCCAGCTCTTTTACCCGGGCAACATACTCTTTTATTTTATTGGAACCGTCAAGAAGAGAATACTCTGTATGAACATGCAAGTGTGCAAATGCCATGGTAAATTACTCCTTTGTGAATGAATTGCCAAATCAGGAATCAGCTACAGCACATTCTTTTGCCTCATCAAAAGCACCAGACCTGCTGCTCCCGCTGCAAGCAGCACAATACATACAGGCCAGCTGATAAACGCCGTCACTGCAATACCTGTATAGGTCAACAGATATGCCATAAGATTGGCTGTAATATGCATCAAAACCGGTATCTTAAAGCTGCCGAAATATTCATAAGCATATGCCATAAGGCAGCCCATGACAAATGCATAAGTACCCTGTACCGAATTCATATGGTAGAGGGCAAACACAAGCGAGGAAATCAAAATGCCTAATGACACATTCCAGAAGCGGCGAATATAATTATAGACCACGCCGCGGAACAGAATTTCCTCTGCAATAGGCGTAATCACGCCATAACAAATAAGTCCTACCAACAAATGAGCAGAATACTGATCCTCCATAATCAGCTTGTAGGTCTCAGACTGACTTGTGAGCTGTATCAGCTCAAAGAATATGTTGATTCCCAAGGCAAAGCCTACCGTTACAGCCCCTAACAGCACATAATTTCGGGTGGGTTCTCCCTTTAAATGGGTCAAATGCATATCCTCTGCCGTCTTACCTATTACAAATTTTGCCGTACCGGATATTAGAATAACGGCGACGATAAATCCAATGGCAGATATTATCGCAATGGAATTTCCCGTAAAGACAATTTGCTCGCCGCCCTCCTCCATAACAACAAAGAAATTAGCGATTTTTTCCGGCAGTACAGAGGTTAGCCGGGGAAGGATTCCAAAGCAGATATACTGCACCAGATTTCTCACAATCAAAAACAACATAAAGTTGTAAAGAATTGCCCAAAGCTTTTGGAACATAGTGGGCTTCGGTCTGTCGTCCTCCATGCCCCGCAGCAAAAATTTCTGCAGTTCCTCCACCGTACGCACAATATAGTCTGCATGAGCCGCCTTCAGCTCATCCATACTGCCATAGCCATAGGCAACACCCACACTGTCGATATGCATGGTCTTGGCACCTTCTATGTCAAATCTGCGGTCTCCTATCATGTAAACCTTATCTCTTTGAATCGGCTTATCCTTAAAAAGCCGGCGCAGGGTCTCCTGCACCACCTCTTCCTTTTTCACTCTGGTGCCGTCCAATTCACTTCCTACCACAACTTCAAAATATTTATCTATGTGAAAATGCTCCAATATACGCTGTACAAACACCGTAGGCTTGCTGGAAGCTACTGCCAGATGCAGCCCCTTTGCCTGTAAGGTACGCAGCATCTGCGGAATCCCATCATAAATCCTGTTCTCAAAAATCCCTATATTCTCAAATCTCTCACGGTATTTTTCTACCGCCCGTTCTGCCTGCTCATCGCTCATCTGATAGAATTCCTTAAAGCTGTCCTTTAAGGGCGGTCCGATAAACGGCTCCAGCTTATTCAAATCCGGCTCGTCAATACCGAGCTCCTTAAGCGCATACTGTACACAGGTGGTAATGCCCACCTTGGGGTCTGTCAGAGTTCCATCCAAATCAAATAATAAATACTGTTTCATACAAAATCCTTTCCTCTATATCTATGCTTTTTCAGACAGCCGACTGCCCACTCCCCCCTAAAAGCTTCTCAGCTTATCACTTCCATCGTCCACCGTATTCTCAAAGCTGACAATGCGCACATCATAGCCCACATTTTCATTGACCTGAACATGTGCGGTGTCACCCGCTTTTTTGCCAAGCAGCGCCTTCCCCAAGGGGGACTCATTACTGATAAGTCCCTCCAGAGAATTGCCCCGCACAGTAGTTACTATCTTGTAGGTCTCCACCGTACCATCGTCCACAAACTCCACCGTGACAGTGTTGTTAATTCCCACCTCGTCCTCCGCAGATTCCTCGGAAATCACCCTTGCGGTGCGAATCATTCTCTCCAGATAACGAATCCTGCTTTCATTTTGATTCTTCACCTTCTTGGCGGCATGATATTCAAAGTTCTCACTCAAGTCTCCATGTGCCCTCGTTTCCTTGACCTCCTCAAGTGCCTTGGGGCGCACCACCAGCTTGCGGTACTCTATTTCCTCCTGCATTTTCTTAATATCACCGGGTGTTAATTCATCATACATCTCTCTCTCCACCTTTCCCTACACCTGTATTCCGTACACCACCGCAACCGCCAAAATAATCTGAATGATTGCAAAGCGAAATACTGTCTGGGTGTTAGACCAGTCCCACACCTTTCGCACATGGTCATGAAGAGGCGTTCTCACGTTCTTTAAAATGTGTATCTTAAAGAATCTCAGCAAAAATACCTTAACAAGTCCCAGCCCTCCGTCCAAAAGCAGCACCAGAGCCACGGGAATATATAAGAACGGGCAGCCCGTTTTCAAAATGGCAATGCTGATAAAAAGCCCCATGGCACGGGAGCCTGCATCTCCCATCATCAGCCTGCTGGGCGTTGCATTGTACCAAAGATATCCCAGAATACAAACTGCAAACAACAGAATCAAAAAGGAAAAATCCCCCTGCCTGTCCAAAATTCGGTCAATCACATAAATCGTCATAATACTGATAATCGTAAGCGTACCCGAAAGCCCGTCCACACCGTCCGCACAGTTGGTGACATTCACGGAGGTCCACACCAGTATAATGGTCAAAAGGGCGAACACCACCGGAGGCAGCACAAACTTTACATCAAACAGCGCAAGCTCCACCACGCTGGGATTATATTTCAGATAAGTAAGGGCAACCAGTGCCGCCACACATAAATCCAAAAATCCCTTCTTATATTCTCCCCACGGGGTCTTAGAGGCATCGTCAAGATAACCTGTCATCATGGAAATCACAAGCAGCATCATATAAATAATGCTTTCAGCCTGCAATGGTGCAAACAAAAGCGCTGCCAGCACAAAGGCAAACACAAAGATAATACCTGCCCCCCTTGGCTTTCCGGCAGAAAGCTTCCCATCGTGGGCAAATTCCCTGCCGCCATCCTTGGGCAGATACCTGCTAAGCTTTGCAGTGGCAAACACCGTCACCACAAAAGCAAATAAAATTCCTCCAAAGGCAAGTAACGAATTGTTCTCCTCAAATATCAATGCATGTAACATTTCTCTATCCTCACTAACTTAGTCCGGCATAGACACCGTTTCTTCCATTTCTCTATTGTACTCTATCCCACGCCAAATTACAAAGCTTTCTGTAAAAATATACTTCACTTTTCGCTGCTGTTATTAAATTGGACTTTTGCCCCGAAATATGCTATAATATATAGCAATACATAGTGAATGAAAGGTAATACATATACATTGAAAAATGCAGGCAATCCCCTCTTTGAAATAGAAGAAACAATAATAGAAAGCTTCAAGCAGCTACAGGGTA
>Ga0129312_1000649_pt1 | contig 26703 bp, 21 predicted proteins | sample O827metagenome_FD_94434 | JGI IMG/M metagenome (GOLD analysis project Ga0129312, IMG submission 94434) | Orangutan group fecal microbial communities from Wisconsin, USA - O827 metagenome | ecosystem: Host-associated > Mammals > Digestive system > Large intestine > Fecal | place: USA: Wisconsin... | reverse complement strand
GTTTTTTTGATGGCTACAAACCAGCATCGCAGATATGCTGTACCGCAATTTGGTGTTTAATGGATGTTCTGGAAAACCAGTATATTGCAATCGAATATTAAACTAAGTATTTGTAGCTCAGTGGAATATGTGAATGGGATGCTTGGTGCTCGATGATAAACGAAAAACTGAATTTCTTGTGAATTGTGTGTGGCGCTCATTGGTATTGTACCGACACTCTTTCCGTCACGTGACCACTCGTGATATATTTTTTTGTAATGTACTCTGTAATTTTATTATTATTGTAGTTTAATATTAAAAAAAATGTTGTATCTTTGCAGAAAAATTAGAACCATAAATGCTAAATAGGAAATGATAACGAAACAAATGAATATGCTGAAAAGAACAATAGCCTTTGCGCTTTTTCTGTCAATCATAGTCGTTTTTAGTGCTCAAGCACAGTCACAAGAGGCGCAAAACAAGAAAGAAGTGCTCGTATTGAGCTCTTATTTCCAGGGATATGCATGGGCGGAAAACCTCGCCAGTGCCGTAGTTTCACGTTATGCAGTCAACAGACGGTTGACGGTAGAAGTGGAATTTCTTGACCTTGTAGCCCAGCGCGACAGCGTATTGATGAAGGAAAAAGCCGAATCTATCATGAACACCCATGATGCCACAGGCAAGGAAATAGTCATTCTGATAGGTGAGGAAGCATGGATTATGTATCGCACATTCATGAAAGGCGCATGGAAAGAGGTGCCTTGCGTTGCTGTTTTCTCTGGCGAATACACCTTCAGTGCCAAGGACTATGACAGTGGTAAGGAGTGTGTGGAAAGTATGAAGATACCACTGGAAGAGTCGCGTCGCGGCTTCAATGCCACACTCATCACCGATCCCTATTCTATACACGAGACCATTGAATTGGCTTTACAACTCAAGCCGAAAACCAAGAATCTTGCCCTTGTCACTAATTCATGGCAGATAGGCTATCTTTCAAGATATAAAACGCGAAAAGTGTTGGAGCAATACCATCCCGACATCAATTTCATCGACCTCAACAATAGGCAGATGACTACTGCCGAGTTGCAAGACCGACTGATGACACTGCCCCAAAACACAACAGTAATCTTCGATTCGTGGATCACTCAGAACCAGAATGCCACCCGTGCATTATATCCCGACAATGCCATGCGACAGATTGTGGGCCAGTTGACTGGCGATGCCGCTTTTGGACTTTACGATTTGGGCATCAGAGATGGTGCATTGGCAGGAGGCGTATATCCCACTTTCGACGAACTCATAGAGAAGTTGCAAGAAGTGCTTTCGAAGATAGAGAACGGCACACAACCCAAGGATATTCCCCTGATACAGCTCGACAATGCCAAACGATACCTTAATTACAACACGCTGAAAGCCTGCGGAATACCCGAAGAACTCTATCCCGCCGATGCCGTTTACTACGGCAAACCCGTGAGCTTCTTAGAGCGCAATAAGGCATATATCGTCATAGGCGCCATCATTATGGCATTCTTCCTGATAGTGATATTCATCATAGCTGTCGTTGAACGCAAACTCAAGAAGAAAACCAAAGAACTGCTTGTCCTTACCAAAGAGAACGAAGCCGGCAAGACCCGCTTCATAGCCAATATGGGCAAACTCATCCGCAATCCGCTCCATGTCATCCAGATGTCTATCGACATGATTGATACGAACCATCTGAGCGAAGACGAGCGCAGGATGATGAAAATCATAGCCAACAACAAAACGCAGCTCATCAACCTCTTCGACGACATCATCGACCTCGGAAAGGCTGGTCTGAACGACTTCCAGTTGTATAGTTTCAATGTCAATGTGGAAACAGCACTGTCAGATATCCACGAAACACAAGAGCAGTGTAACAACCTTGAGTTTACGCTGATACCTGCCGAACGGGAGCATTATGTCTATGCTGATCCCAAGCGTCTTTCGCAAGTACTGACATACGCCATACTTAATGCCGACTGTCGTAAGACCGAAGGGCAGGTGGAAGTGAAATGTGAGGGCGATGGCAAGCAGGTGAAAATCTGGGTGATGGCACATGCCAACTTCCAAGATAAAGACAAAACCGAACTGTTTGATGCCTTCAACGACAGACAGCCCTGTGCACAGAGCGACCGAAGCAATCTCGAACTGCCCCTGTGCCACAAAATCATGGAAGCCATGGGTGGCACTATTACGCTACAGAAACTTACCGACGGCAAATGGGCATTTCTCATAGAAATGAGCGAAAGTTCTCCGCTTAAGAGCAAGTAATCGAAGGTTTCTGTTCTATGAGACATGGTGCCGCCAGGTATCGTGCGATTTTATCGCGATAATGGGGCTGGATTTGAAAAAATGTTGTATCTTTGCACCACGCAAAAAAAGATGAAACAGATGAAAATACTTATTGTGAACGGTCCCAACCTTAATCTGCTCGGACAGCGCGAACCAGGCATCTACGGCACCTCGTCGTTTGAAAGTTATCTGCCTACGCTACGGCAGCGTTATCCCGATGTAGAGATAGACTACTATCAGAGCAATGTGGAGGGAGAACTCATCAACCGCATGCAGCAAGATGGGTTTTCGGTAGATGGCATCGTGCTCAACGCCGGTGCATACACCCACACTTCTATAGCGCTGCACGACTGCATCAGGTCGCTGAAAAGTCCAGTGATAGAGGTACATATCTCCAATGTGCATCAGCGCGAACCATTCCGCCACCATTCCTATCTCTCGCCAGCCTGTCGCGGAGTAATCTGTGGTTTCGGACTCGACTCCTACCGTCTGGCTATTGAAGCACTCATCGGATGACGCTCGACAACTATATATTGACCCATTCAGACCCAGAGCCCGACTATCTCTATAAGCTTTGGCGTGCCACCAATATCCATCTGCTCCATGGGCGCATGGCATCGGGCCACCTCCAGGGCAGACTGCTGAAGATGTTGGTCGGCATGATACGCCCCAAGAATGTGCTTGAGGTGGGTACGTTTAGTGGCTATAGCGCCTTGTCGATGGCTGAAGGACTGGAAGATGCTGGACATCTCTACACTTTCGAAATCAACGACGAGCAAGAGGACTTTACCCGTCCGTGGATAGAACAGTCGCCATGGGCTGACCGCATCACCTTTCTCATTGGCGATGCCATTACCGAAGCGCCCAGACTGGGCATCACCTTCGACCTCGCTTTCATAGATGGCGACAAGCGCACATATCGCGAAACCTACGAAATGGCGCTCTCGGTGGTGCGCAAGGGTGGCTTTATCCTTGCCGACAACACCCTGTGGGACGGTCATGTGGTGGATCCTTCCTACGGGAAAGACCAGCAAACCCACGGTATCGTCTCTTTCAACGACTATGTCAGACAGGACTCCCGTGTGGAGCGTGTCATCCTCCCGCTGCGCGACGGACTGACCCTGATTCGCAAACTATAGGTGGCGAACACAGGCTTGCCTGCGGTTTCGCCCTTTCGCCAAAATTCTGTAGAAAGAGGCAGAAACGGCAACCTTTTTGTATTCTGCTCACTTAATCGTACCTTTGATGCTTTGCATCTTAGGTACTGTCGTTTGAGAATAAAAAAGAAATTTAATTTTTCTTTTTGTATTCTGCTCACTTAATCGTACCTTTGACCTTACGGTCTTAGGTACTCACGTTCGAGAATCCAAAAAGAAATTTGTTTTTTCTTTTTGTATTCTGCTCACTTAATCGTACCTTTGCAGTACGAATTTAACTAAAACAAATCATCACACTTATGAAAACAAATTATGAAATTCGTTATGCAGCGCATCCCGAAGATGCAAAAAGCTATGACACTAAACGAATCCGACGCGATTTCCTAATTGAAAAAGTATTCGCCCAAGACGAGGTGAATATGGTTTATTCTATGTATGACCGCATGGTGGTAGGTGGAGCAATGCCTGTCAACGAGGCACTAAAACTCGAAGCCATCGATCCGCTGAAAGCTCCTTTCTTCACTACACGACGTGAAGTGGGTATCTTTAATGTGGGTGGAGCCGGAACCGTAAAGGTGGGCGACGAAACCTTCGAACTCGACTATAAGGAGGCACTCTACATCGGAAGTGGCGACCGTGACGTGGTGTTTGAATCGAAAGACGCTAAGCAGCCTGCGAAATTCTACTTCAATTCTACTACCGCACACAAGCAATATCCTTGCAAGAAAGTAACTAAAAAGGATGCGGTAGTGGCTCACATGGGTGCACTCGAAACTTCTAACGAGCGTGATATCAATAAGATGCTTGTCAATCAAGTGTTGCCTACTTGTCAACTGCAAATGGGTATGACCGAACTCGCACCCGGTTCTGTATGGAATACCATGCCTGCTCACGTGCACTCAAGACGTATGGAAGCATACTTCTACTTTGAGATTCCCGAAGATCAGGCCGTTTGCCACTTCATGGGCGAAGTGGAAGAGACACGCCACCTCTGGATGAAAGGCGACCAAGCTGTGCTCTCGCCAGAATGGAGCATACACTCGGCTGCTGCCACACACAACTATACTTTCATCTGGGGTATGGGCGGCGAAAACCTCGACTATGGTGACCAAGACTTCTCACTCATTACTGATCTGAAATAAAACATAAGTATATGACAAATCTATTTTCATTGGAGGGCAAAGTAGCCCTCGTTACCGGTGCTGCCTATGGTATCGGATTTTCTATCGCGGAAGCCTATGCTAAGGCTGGTGCAAAAATTGCTTTCAACTGCCGTAAGCAGGAACACCTCGATAAAGCTCTTGCCGACTATAAGGCTAAGGGTATTGAGGCTCACGGATACATCTGTGACGTGACCGATGAAGAGCAGGTGAAAGCTATGGTTAGCGACATCGAAAAGCAGTTGGGCGTTATCGATATTCTGGTCAACAACGCTGGAATCATCAAGCGAATCCCCATGACAGAAATGTCGGTAGAAGACTTCCGTCAGGTGATTGACATCGACCTCAACGCTCCTTTCATCGTATCAAAAGCAGTATTGCCAGGCATGATTAAGAAGGGACATGGTAAGATTATCAACATCTGTTCTATGATGTCGGAACTCGGAAGAGAAACCGTTTCGGCATATGCAGCGGCTAAGGGCGGACTGAAAATGCTCACACGCAACATCTGCTCGGAGTTTGGTGAATACAATATCCAGTGTAACGGACTCGGTCCAGGATATATCGCAACACCACAAACCGCACCCTTGCGCGAACGTCAGGCAGACGGTAGCCGCCATCCATTCGACAGCTTTATCTGTGCCAAAACACCTGCAGGACGCTGGCTCGAACCTGAAGAACTCATGGGACCTGCTGTCTTCCTCGCTTCAGACGCATCAAATGCTGTCAACGGACATATCCTCTATGTGGATGGAGGTATTCTGGCATATATCGGAAAACAGCCCTAATGTCAGCAGCAGATACTTATCAGCCCAAAAAGAAAACAGACTGAAAAAAGAATGGGGACTCCAAAACGGAGTCCCCTATTCTTTGTTGGGCCTAAAGACACAGATTACTTGTTGATAGCCTCTGCAAACTCTGCACCAGCCTTGAACTTAGCAACCTTCTTAGCAGCGATGGTGATTTTCTCACCTGAACGGGGGTTGATACCCTCACGAGCGGGCTTCTCAGCAACAGCGAAAGTACCGAAACCTACGAGCTGTACTTTATCACCTGCGGCGAGAGCGGCCTTAATTACTGATACGGTGGCCTCAAGGGCTTTCTTAGAGTCAGCCTTTGTCAATCCTGCCTCGGCTGCAATCTTGTCAATCAATTCTGTCTTGTTCATAATTCTGATTTTTTTGATAAATTATTAATAGTTTTTGTCGGTTCTTATTTAATTTCTTGGCAAATATAGGGGAAAGTATTCAAAAAACAAACAAAAAATCAAAAAAAGTGAGATTTTTACTAAAAAAAACCGCTTACAAGGCACTTTTCATGCCGAAACAGCAAGATTTTTAGTAATTTTGCGACCGAAAAGAAATAACAAGAGCTTACATATAATAAAACGAAGGAACAACACGATGAATAATATACCAAGTATTACAAAGAACCTGCTCATCATCAATGTACTGGCATTCTTTGCCACATGGGTGTTTGAAAAACAAGGCCTCGATCTCACAGCAACATTCGGCTTGCATTTCTTCATGGCCAAAGACTTTTCGTTCTACCAACTCGTCACATACTTGTTTATGCACGGTTCGTTCATGCATCTATTCTTCAACATGTTTGCAGTATGGATGTTTGGAACCGTTATGGAACGAGTTTGGGGACCCAAACGATTCCTTATCTACTATCTCGTATGTGGAATAGGAGCAGGTATCATACAGGAAGGTGTGCAATACATCAACTATGCCAATGAAAACCTTGCGGCATACGATTTCGTAATGACATCGTCAGGAAGAATTACAACCGAAGCGTACCTTAATCTATGGACCACAGTAGGAGCGTCAGGAGCCGTCTATGCCATTCTGTTGGCATTCGGTATGACATTCCCCAACGAGAGAATGTTTATCATTCCATTCCCATTCCCCATCAAGGCAAAATGGCTCATCGGGGGATATATCGTGATAGAAGTGTGGTCGGCATTGAATACTCCGGGCGACGGAATAGCACACATGGCACATCTTGGTGGTATGCTCTTCGGATTTCTGCTCATACGCTACTGGCGGAAACATCCGAACATTGAACAGAGATTTAATGGCCAAAACGGTTTCTTCCAACAGATGAAGAAACAATATGAGAATAAGCGCCGCAACACCTTCCACTATCAGCCTTCTACCGAAACACCACGTTGGGAGGAACATAAAGAAAAGGAAGAAGACAGCGCACGGCAGGCAGAAATAGACGCTATACTCGACAAAATCAGAAAAAGCGGATATGACAGTCTGACTAAAGAGGAAAAGAAAAAACTGTTTGAACAAAGCAATAGAAATTGATTAAGCGATTCAAACAGTTCACTATAAAGATGGTAGCAGGCGCCAATATGGCGCTGGTACTCATCATGCTGGCCGTGGGATTCTCTGATAGACTCAATCCTGCCGACCATCCGGTATTGTCGTGCGTTGGAATGACATTCCCTATCTTGCTACTCATCAACTTGTGCTTCCTCTTCTTCTGGCTCACATTCAAGTGGAGAATGGTGTGGATTCCTATCCTCGGATATGTTGCAACATATATTCCCATCAGCACCTATATGCCACTTAATATGCAATTTACAGATCCTGATGAAAACGCAATAAAACTCATTTCATATAACGTATGCACCTATGGGGGCAACTATAAATATGAAGATGGATTTGGAACGGTGTGCCAATATCTGCACGATGAACAGCCAGATATCGTCTGTCTGCAAGAAGATGTGGATACGTGGAGAAGATATGCATTTAAAGAATTTCAGAAGACATTTGCCTATAACGATACAGTCCACTTCAATCCAGGACCTGCCATCAATGGAGTTGGCATACATACCAAGTTTCCCATCATACGAAAAGAACGAATCAACTATCGCTCAGAAGCCAATGGTAGTGTGGCTTGGTATCTGCAAGTGGGAAACGATACGCTATTGGTCATCAATAACCACTTCGAAGGAACACACCTCTCAACAGAAGACCGACATAACTACCAAAACATCATTAAAGGCAATATCAAGGGACAAGAGGCCAAACATGAATCAAAAAAACTGCTCATCACACTGGCGGAATCATCGGCAAGGCGTGCTCCGCAGATTGATGCAGTATGTCAATACGTGGAAGAACATAAGCAGTATCCTATCATACTCTGCGGAGACTTCAACGACAACCCCATTTCCTACTCGCGCCACAAAGTATCTACAGTACTCAAAGACTGCTTCACCACAACAGGAAAAGGACTCGGATGGTCGTACAATCAAAAAGGATTTTACTTCCGTATAGACCACATTTTCTGTTCCAACGATATACAACCATACAACTGCAAGATAGACAATAAAATAGATGCCAGCGACCATTATCCCATAGTCTGTTGGCTTAAAATCAACGGAAAACCTTGAAAAATACACGTTTTTCAGCGAGAAATTTCGCTAAGTGAAGAAAAATAAGTATATTTGCAAACTATTTGGGAAAAAATATACAAAATAAAATAAAACAATAAAAAAATGCAAAACAAAGGAATCGTAAAATTCATCGCACTGGTTCTGATACTCGTGTGTATCTTCTACCTCTCCTTCTCCTTCGTGACACGCTACCACGAGAATAAGGCAGCGGCCATGACTGAAGAGAAAGGCCAGGAGTATCTCGACTCTATCATGAACGAGAAAGTGTACTGCGGAATCTACTCTTTCAAGCAGTGCCGCGAAATGGAAATCGGCCTCGGACTTGACCTGAAGGGCGGTATGAACGTGATTCTTGAGGTTTCAGTACCAGACGTTGTTGACGTACTCGCTGACCACAAGACAGACGTTGCCTACAAAAAGGCCATGGAAGAAGCTAAAAAAGAAGAGGAAACAAGTCAGGAAGACTTCATAACACTCTTCGTGAAACATTGGAAAAAAGAAGGAAACGGTCGTCCACTCGCAGCCATCTTTGCTACACAGCAGATGAAAGGCAAAGTGAGCACCAGCAGCAGCGATGCTGAAGTTGAACGCGCACTGCGCACTGAAGTGCAGTCTGCTGTGGACAACTCATTCAATGTGGTACGCAACCGTATCGATAAATTCGGCGTGGTACAGCCTAACATCCAGAAACTGGAAGGACAAAGCGGACGAATCATGGTTGAAATGCCTGGTATCAAAGAGCCAGAGCGCGTGCGCAAATTGTTGCAAGGTAGTGCAAACTTGGAGTTCTGGGAGACCTACAACACCAAGGAGATCGTACCATTGCTGAGCCAGCTCAATCAGAAATATGCCGTAACAGGTGGTGCTGCTGAGGCAGAAGCCGACACAACAGCTACCGATACTACTGCAAATGCACAGGCCGCAACCAACGATTTGGCTGCAAAGCTCAATGCTGGAAAAGCTAATGCAAGCAAAGAAGAAGCAAAGGCTATTGCTGCTGCAAAGAAGCAGAACCCACTCTTCTCTGTACTCCAGCCCATGCAGGGTGATGGTCTTGCCATCGTAGGTTACGCTAATGCACGCGATACTGCAGAGGTCAACAAGATTATCTATTCTGATATTGCCAACCAAGTGTTGCCTGCTGAGTGCAAACTCCGTTGGGGTGCTAAGGCTGAAGACTTTGGTGGACAGAATACTCGTGGTGATATCTTCGCTCTCTACGCATTGAAAGTGACTGAGCCAAATGGACGCGCTCCACTGGAAGGTGACGTTATCACCGGGGCTAAAGATGAGTTCGACCAGATGGGTCACCCATCGGTTTCTATGCAGATGAACTCTGACGGTGCACGTCGCTGGTCACAGATTACCAAGCAGAATATCGGTCGTGCTGTTGCCATCGTACTTGACGATGCCGTATATAGCGCACCACGTATCCTTACACAGATTGACGGTGGTAACTCTTCTATCACTGGTAACTTCACTATAGAAGATACTAAAGACCTTGCCAACACCCTCAACTCAGGTAAAATGCCTGCTCCTACACGTATCGTACAGGAAGAGGTCGTAGGTCCTTCACTCGGTGCACAGTCTATTCAGCAGGGTGCTATCTCATTCGTTGTAGCTTTCGTACTGCTGATGATTTATATGGTAATGCTCTATGGATTCATTCCTGGAATGCTCGCAAATATTGCATTGCTCTTCAACCTCTTCTTCACACTTGGTATCTTGACGTCATTCCAAGCTGCCCTGACCATGCCGGGTATTGCCGGTATCGTGCTCACATTGGGTACTGCTGTGGATGCCAACGTGCTTATCTATGAGCGCACGAAGGAAGAACTCCGCAAGGGACATACCGTGAAAGAGGCACTCAACCTCGGTTACTCGAATGCCTTCTCGGCCATCTTCGACTCTAACTTCACTTCGTTGATTACTGGTATCATCCTCTACGTATTCGGTACAGGTCCTATCAGAGGCTTCGCTACTACTTTGATCATCGGTATCTGTGTATCATTCTTCACCGCTGTATTCATGACACGTCTGGTTTATGATGGAAAGATGAAGAAGGATAAGTGGCAGAATCTCACTTTCACTACCGCTTATTCACGCAACATGATGCAGAATACCAAGTTCAACTTCATGGGTGTATATAAGAAGTCATTCACCATCTGGGCTGTTGTGGCAGTTCTGTTCTGCATAAGCTTCGCTGTTCGCGGACTTAGTAAGAGTATCGACTTCACCGGTGGTCGCAACTACGTGGTAACACTCGACAAGTCTGTACCTGTTGAGCAGGTACGCACTACATTGGCTGGTGCATTCGTCAACACCGTTGGTGAGAACGCAGGCAAAGAGGCAAATACCAGCGTTATCGCACTCGGTACTGATGGAAAAACAGTTCGTGTTTCTACCAACTGGGATATCGAATCAAACAATCCTCAGGTGGACGACAAGGCTGAAACCATTCTTTATAACTCATTGAAGAAGGCTGGACTGGTTAGTCAGGAGAGCGTTGAAGACTTTAAGAACCCGGATATCCGCAAGGGTGGTTCTATCATTAGCTCATCAAAGGTTGGTCCTTCTGTTGCTAAGGATATCACTCATGGTGCTGTCATCTCTGTATTCATCGCCTTGATTGCCATCTTCCTCTACATCTTGCTGCGTTTCCGCAACCTCGCTTACTCTGTAGGTGCTACCGTAGCATTGGCACTCGATGCCCTTATCGTTATCGGTATGTACTCGGTATGCTGGGGCATTCTCCCCATGTCGTTGGAGATTGACCAAACCTTCATCGGTGCTATCCTGACCGTTATCGGTTACTCTATCAACGATAAGGTGGTGGTATTCGACCGTGTACGTGAGAACCACAGCCTTTATGCAAAGCGCGATTTGCAGTCATTGTTTAATAGTTCGCTCAACCAGACACTGGCCCGTACCATCAACACCTCTGTGACTACATTGATCGTATTGCTGTGTATCTTCGTTCTCGGAGGCGACAGTATCCGTTCATTCTCATTCGCAATGTTGCTGGGTGTAATCTTCGGAACGCTATCGTCTATCTTCATCGCTGCTCCTACTGCATTCCTTGTAATGGGTAAGACCATCCGTGAAGATAATGCCGGAGAAGCAAAAGCATAAGGATACACCTTATTAATATATATAGCGAGCCCGCTTCCACATGGAAACGGGCTCGCTTTTTCAATTCATCAATAGGAAAGAATGTCGAACGAGAACTGATATCTTAGTTTCGAAACCACTACAACCGTCTTTGTCGAGAACGTCACTCGAATAGAGTGAGTACGTCTGATGTATGGGATAGTGCGGTTTCTTTCCGCAGTTGATGGGAGGTCTTACTCGAAATAATAAAGGAAGGCAGCAATACCCTCAAGGGCTGGTTTGCGTTGTCCCTCAATTTCAATCTTGAACTTAATTTCAGCCTTACAGATACCGCGAAGGTTTTGAATGGCATGAAGAGTAGTGACAAGACGCACGCGACTGCCGGTGATAACAGGTTGGCCGAAGCGCATGTCAGTCATGCCGTAGTTGACCAACATCTTGATATTGTTGACCTCAATAATCTGATCCCACATGTATGGCAACAGGCTCAACGTCAAGTAACCATGAGCGATGGTGCTCTTGTAAGGACTCTCCTTTTTTGCGCGCTCTACATCCACATGTATCCACTGGTGGTCGAGTGTAGCATCAGCAAAGAGATTGATGCGATCTTGATCTACTTGCAACCAATCGGAAGCACCTAATTCCTCGCCCAGATGGGCGGCAAACTCGTCATACGAGTTGATGACTAATTTTCCCATAATATCAATATTTGTATTAGAAATATGCTACAAAGGTACTCAAAAATAATCATATTACAATTATATTTTGTACCTTTGTGGTCGCATTTCGGCTGCCCTGATAGTTAAATGGATATAACAAGGCTCTCCTAAAGCTTAGTTCCGAGTTCGATTCTCGGTCGGGGTACTATCGAATCTACTACTAAGCATAAGGCGATGATGACTAATATAGAAATAAAGAAAGTAACCACACGTCAGGAATTGAAACAGTTTGTGCAGTTCTACTACGAGATGTATCGTGAGTGTAAGCAGGCTGTTCCGTTTCTTTATTCCGAAGAGATGAATACTTTGCGACATGACTGTAATACGGCGTTCGAATGTTGCGAGGCGGAATACTATCTTGCTATGCGAGACGGGAAGGTTGTGGGACGCGTTGCAGCCATCATCAACCATCGGGCTAATGAGCGATGGAACCGCAAGGAGGTACGTTTCGGATGGTTCGACTTTATCGATGATACTTGCGTAAGCCGTGCACTGATGGATGCTGTCATGCAGTGGGGACGCCAGAAAGGCATGAATGAAATAGCAGGGCCACTCGGATTTACTGATATGGATCGTGAAGGTATGCTGATTGAAGGATTCGATGAAGATGCCACGATGTATATCAACTACAACTACCCTTATTATATAAAACACATGGAGCAGTTGGAAGGATTTGTCAAAGACAATGACTATATGGAATATCGGGTGAAAGTGCCTGAAGTGGTGCCTGAGAAATTCCACAAGATTGCCCAGATGATACGCAAGCGCTACAATCTTCAAATACATAAATTTACAAGAAAGGAACTTGTTGAAGGAGGCAAAGGACGTGAAGTATTTGATATTATCAATGCCACTTACAAGGACCTTTATGGTTACAGCCAACTCTCAGAGAAGCAGATTGACCAGCTTGTGGAACAGTATATTAAGATTGCGGACTTGAAACTGGTGACCAGTATTGAGGATTGGAACACTCCTGATCATCGAATGATAGGATTCGGAATAGCTTTCCCTTCATTTACTAAAGCACTTCGCCAAACGCATGATGGGCGTATGTTACCATTCGGTTGGTGGCATCTTTTGCGTGCATTGAAGTGGCATAAGACGGATACTGCCGACCTTTTGCTTATCGGCGTTCTGCCAGAATATCGTGCCAAGGGTGCCAATTCGCTCATTTTTGACGACCTCATTCAGCAGATTCAACGATATGGCTTCAAGTGGGCAGAGGCTATGCCACAGATGGAAACCAATGAGAATGTGCGCAGCCAATGGCAGTATCTTGATGCCAGACAGCACCGTAGGCATCGTTGCTATCGTAAACAACTTGTATAAGTATAGGATTTTCTTTTTAGAAAACTTACAAATGGGGAATTTTTCAAAAGTTTTCCATTTGCGTTTTATAACTTATTGTGTGTTAGTGAATTGACATTTATTAACACAATAAAAGTTGTCCAAAACGAAAATCTTATAATATTTATTTGTATCTTTGCAAACGGAAAATAACAACCCAATAACCAATTCATAATTCCAAAAGTTATAAAAGCATGATACAGACAGTAGTAAAGCGCGACGGACGCATCGTGGGATTTAACGAGCAAAAGATTATGGCCGCTATCCGCAAGGCTATGATCAGTACAGAGAAAGGTGAAGATGATAGCCTTCTGCAGACTATTACAGACCGCATTGCCGCACGTGGCAGTGCTCAGATGACGGTAGAGCAGATTCAGGACTCGGTAGAAATGGAGCTTATGAAGAGTTCGAGAAAGGATGTAGCACAGCGCTACATTGCCTATCGCAACCAACGTTCCATTGCCCGTAAGGCTAAGACTCGCGACGTGTTCCTTGATATTGTCAACATCAAGAACAACGACGTGACACGTGAAAATGCCAATATGAATGCCGACACCCCTGCCGGTATGATGATGAAGTTTGCATCTGAAACCACTAAACCCTTTGTCGATGACTATTTGCTCTCACCTGAGAGCCGCGATGCCGTGGAGCACAATTATCTGCACATCCACGACAAGGACTACTATCCCACGAAGTCCCTCACCTGCTGTCAGCATCCTCTCGACAATATTCTCACTAAAGGCTTTGTTGCCGGACATGGCGCCAGCCGTCCTGCTAAGCGCATTGAGACTGCTGCCGTACTGGCTTGTATCTCAATGGAATGTGCACAAAACGAAATGCATGGCGGACAGGCTATTCCTGCCTTCGATTTCTATTTGGCTCCCTATGTACGCCTGTCATATATAGAGGAGTTGAAGGCGCTCGAAGATTTGTATGGTGAGAGTTTTGCCGACCTGTATCATGAGCCGCTGATCGACTATCTAAAGCAGGATCTTGATGGTTTGAAGGGTAAAGACCGTGCGCGTCAGCATGCTATCAACAAAACTGTCAGTCGTGTACATCAGGCTATGGAAGCCTTTATCCACAATATGAACACCATTCACTCACGTGGTGGTAATCAGGTTGTGTTCTCAAGTATCAACTATGGCACCGATACTTCGGCTGAAGGTCGTTGCATCATGCGTGAATTGCTCAACTCTACTTATCAGGGTGTGGGTAATGGTGAGACAGCCATCTTCCCAATCCAGATATGGAAAAAGAAGCGTGGTGTCAACTATCTGCCACAAGATCCTAACTATGATTTGTATCAGTTGGCATGCAAAGTGACCGCTCGCCGTTTCTTCCCCAACTTCCTCAACCTCGATGCTACCTTTAACCAAAGTGATGCATGGCGTGCCGACGATCCCAAACGCTATATGAACGAGGTTGCTACTATGGGTTGTCGCACTCGCGTATTTGAGAACCGTTTCGGTCCAAAGACCTCTGTTGGTCGTGGTAATTTGTCGTTCTCAACCATCAATATCGTGCGTATTGCCATCGAATGTATGGATGTGAAAGATCAGGAGGCTCGTATCGCCAAGTTCTTTGCAAAACTCGATGAAGAGTTGGAAATAGCAGCTAAGCAGCTCGATGAGCGTTATCAGTTCCAGAAAACTGCTTTTGTTAAACAGTTCCCACTGTTGATGAAGAGTCTTTGGATTGGTGCTGACAAACTGAACTCTGATGATACTATTGAGAGCGTCATCAACCAAGGCACCCTTGGTATTGGTTTCATCGGCTTGGCAGAATGTCTTGTAGCACTGACAGGAAAGCATCATGGTGAGAGCGAAGAGTCTCAGAAACTGGGTCTGAAGATTGTGGGTTACATGCGCGACCGTGCCAACGATTTCTCTGAGCGCTATCAGCATAACTACTCTGTTCTTGCTACTCCTGCAGAAGGTCTTAGTGGTAAATTTACCAAGAAGGACCGTGCCGAGTTCGGATCAATCCCTGGTGTGACCGATCGTGATTATTATACCAATTCTAACCACGTGCCCGTTTATTATAAATGTTCAGCCCGTCATAAGGCGGAAGTAGAGGCTCCATACCACGAAATGACTCGTGGTGGTCACATCTTCTATGTTGAAATCGACGGTGATGCCACTCACAACCCACAGGTTATCATGAATGTTGTGGATATGATGGACCAGTTGAATATGGGTTACGGCTCAGTGAACCACAACCGTAATCGTTGCATGGACTGCGGATATGAGAATGCCGATCCACACCTGGAGGTATGTCCTAAGTGCGGTAGCAAGCATATTGATAAGTTGCAGCGCATTACCGGTTATCTCGTAGGAACCACCGATCGTTGGAATCACGGCAAACTTTGCGAGTTGAATGATCGTGTGACCCATATCGAAGGTTCGCAACAGCAGAATCTTTTCGACGAGAAATAATCCATCAGCAACATAATTGTTGGATTGATTTCTACGAAACAAACAGTCAATTACTCTATGATACAAGTACTTGATATTATAGAAGATACAATGGTAGATGGTCCGGGGTTCCGGACCTCTATCTATTGTGCAGGTTGTCATCACGAATGTCCTGGTTGTCACAATCCTCAGTCCTGGAATCCAGGAGGTGGACATCCGATGACCACTGACGAGGTGATGAAAATCATTGTAGCCGACCCTTACGCCAACGTAACATTCTCAGGTGGTGACCCCCTGTATCAGGCAGAAGGCTTTACCGAATTGGCTCGTGCCATTCGTAGCCAGACTCAAAAGACCATTTGGTGTTATACCGGTTTTACCTTTGAGGCCATCGTGAAGATACCGCGTTATCGGCAGTTGCTCGACGAAATAGACGTTTTGGTTGATGGTCCCTTTGTGAAATCCTTGCGCGACGAAGACCTCCTTTTTCGCGGAAGTAGCAACCAGCGTCTTATTGATGTGCCTGCATCACTTGCCAAAGGAGAGGTGGTGGAATTTCATCCCGACGTCGAAGTATAATGCCCTTAGACACAATTAAAACCTTGGCGACTTTGCTGAGTTTCTGTTGTTACTATAATACTTAGTTGACGATATATCGAAAGAAACTTGTTTCTCAGCAAGACGATGTCAGAAATCACCATCTTTAATAAACTGGCTCAAATATTGTTGGCGCGTGATTACTAAGTGCGCTAAGCAGAAACGCTTGCTTACGTACTTTGTTTTTCTTAATCTATCAATCATGACTATAGGTTGTCTTTGCCTCTATCAACATAGAGGTATGCAAATGGACGAAACCATCCAAAACTGTAATCAAGACCAGAAAGGACAAAAATGCATTGGCGTGAAGTTGATTCCATCCTACATAGAACAGAGGTCTCTATGACAGACTCTTCAAATAATATATGATTTGTGTCATGTATTGTTCTATTTGAGGATGTTGGAATACAAACTGGGAATAAACCATCGCTTTTGCTAAACCATGATAATACCTTTTGTTAAACGTAGGAATAATAAATGATGTTTACAGAAAGCCTGACGGCTGATTAAGGTTTGTTGTCGGCAAAAGATACGAAACATTGTTGATCGGCTATTGATTTTTCGTTAAAAGCAATAAGCTGTATTTGTGTGTGGTTTGTGTAAAAAAGTGCGTATATATGTTAAATAAAGCTAAATATTAGCTCAATATTGGACAATGTTGGACAAAGATGGACATTTGGGTTTCGTGATGTTGTATCTTTGCAGCCCTACCTGAGGATGATTTCCCAAACAAGAAGGTAGCTTTGCAACAAACCATTTAACGTATAATCATAACCACATATTTATGTTTACAAACAGCACATTCAATAACCCCAACTGGTTACAACAGAAGGACCATGAGTCTTCAATTGTCACCCGACCTGTTATCGTTCGGTTCTCGATCACTTCTCGTTAGGTCCTCGTTCGTCTCTCGTTCGTCTCTCGTTGGTTTGTCGTTAGTCTATCGAAGACCGAACGAGGAACAAGCAAAAAACGAACGAAAGAGCAACGAATGTCGAGCGAGATACCAACGAGAAACTATCGAAGATTCGACGAGAAACGATTGGCGTTTTCGCAACCAGCGATTGGCGTTCTCTACAATGGAGAGCGACATACCCTGTTTTTAATTGTTGATGACGAACAACTGGCTCATGTGCTACGAGGTGCCGGAGATGGCACGTGGATGCCGTTTTCCATTCTTGCGGACAGCCACCATCGTATCCTTACGTGACAGTTTCAGTGTTTCGAAGATCGATTTCGACTCTGTTCGTCGGCTTTTTATATCTCATGTGGGCTGCTTATCCTCACAGCCCTCGCTGATTTCTTTCCTTTCTGACGATACATTGACAAGGGCAAGTATTTTTTTTTTTGTTATTAATTAGGGTTTGCTAAATTATTACGGCCACACAACCTTGTGGAGAGGTTAAAACTTCCACGACATCATCGAGAGTGTCGATAATTTTGTTTTTGAGAGCCTTCAAACCCCATTTTGCGAAAATGAGACAAAGAAGTCCCCTAAGGAACTTCATTACCCCCAAATCGATGTAGAGCAAACTATAAAGATTAGAGGCAATTATAACAAAAGGTTATGATTATTGCAGCAAAAAGTATGACAGCAATAATAACCGTACCATATCGAATTAATAATGGTGGTTTCTCCATCATGATGTTGCGTACTTTATCACTGCGGATATTTTTCTTCTCCATATCTTTAGCCATATTCCTAACTATTTAATTTCCTAATTCTAACTGATTCTTTACGAGATTGTAATATGCCCCTCGTTTTGCCGTCAAGGACTTGTGATTTCCTGTCTCGACTACCTTTCCCTTGTCCATGACTATTATCTGGTCTGCATTCTTTACTGTGCTTAGGCGATGGGCAACTACCACGACAGTCCTGCCTTTGTAGAATGTGCTCAGTTTCTCAACTATGGCACGTTCATTACTTGCATCCAAGGAGTTTGTCGCTTCATCAAGAAAAATAAACTTTGGATTCTTATATACTGCCCGTGCAATGAGGATGCGCTGCTTCTGCCCCTGACTTAATCCCATACCGTCCCTGCCAATATTTGTGTTGAATTTCAACGGGAGAGCCATTACAAAGTCTTTAACGTTAGCGATTTCAGCAGCTATTTCAAGTCTTTCCTCATCTATCTCGCCATCGTCAACCGCAATATTCCTTGCAATAGACTCAGAGAATATGACTCCATCTTGCATAACCACACCACACTGGCGCCGCCACCATTTTAAGTTGTATTCGGTGATGTTGTGTCCTGCAATGGCTATCTCGCCATTCATAACTGGATAATAACCCAGCATGAGTTTAATCAAGGTTGTTTTCCCACTTCCAGATGCCCCCACAATGGCGGTTATCTTTCCCTCTGGGATTTGAATACTGACATCCTCTATAGTCTTTGACAGCGCATGAGGGTCATATTTGAAGTCAATATGGAAAAACACAATATTATGGCTTTCATTCCCCAACCCTTTTCTTGTGCGCCCAGCATCCTCTTCGTTGTCCTTTTTATGGATTTCATTGATACGTTCTAGACTTATCTTTACGTCCTGTATGCTGTATATGAAGTGCATAAGCTGCTCTATAGGGCTGTTTAACTGACCGATGATATATTGGACTGCCAGCATCATACCGAGCGTCAGACTGCCATTGATAACAGCAGTAGCTGAAACAAAAGTAATGATAATGTTCTTCAATTCATTAATAAAGATGCTTCCTGCCTCCTGAGTTTGTTGGAGTTTTAGACTTTTCATCTGTACTTTAAACAAATCGGCCTGCACGTCCTCCCATTCCCAACGGCGACGCTGTTCACAGTTTTGCAACTTGATTTCCTGCATAGAGGTCAAGAACTGATAAGTCTTATTGTTATTAATAGCCTGCTGTTCGAACAACTCGTAATCAATCACTTTCCTACGTTGCAAGAACAAGGTCATCCACCCGCCATAGAGAAGGCTTCCTAACAGGAATATGACGAAAATTAGTTTGTTGTAGAATAGAAGAACACAACTAAACACAGCAAAGCTAATCATTGAAAAAGCCACACTTAACGTTTGTTGTGTCAAGAAACTGTTCACTCGTGAGTGATCACCGATTCGTTGCATCAGGTCGCCCATTAGTTTTGTGTCAAAAAAGGACATTGGCAACTGGAGTAATTTGATGAAGAAGTCGCTTACCAATGATATATTAATATGCATTGAGATATGGAGTAAGAGCCACCTACGGATAAAGTCAACAGATGTCCGACTGATGGTAATGACAAGTTGCCCTAACAATATTAACCAGATAAAGCCGATGTCTTTGTTTTTTATGCCAATATCGACAATGTTCTGGGTAAGGAACGGCAAAGTAAGTTGCAAGAGGCTCCCAATAAACAAACCTAACAGAATCTGCAAGAAATACTTCCGATACTGATTGATATATCCTAATAAAAAGCCAAAAGACCTTTCTTCTTCCTTTACGTCGTTACTTTCATTACGATAAAACATTGGAGTTGGTTCAAGAAACATGGCTATTCCTTTCTCTTCTTTATCAGAAGACATTTCTATCCAATGACTTTTGAATTCATCAATATTGTAAGTTACCAAACCTTTCCCTGGGTCTGCAATATAGAATTTCTTGTTCTTTCTTACTTTATACAACACAACGAAATGGTTCTGATTCCAATGCAGGATACATGGCAATGTCGAAGCAGGCAGTTCTTCTATTGTTAAGCGCCCGCTAATGGCGTAGAATCCCATTTTGACTGCCGCATCTCTTACACCAAGAAGGGACACCCCTTCTGTCGTAGCATGGCAAATATTCGATAGAAAGGCCAGACTTCTTTCTCTTCCATGATATGCACAAATCATTTGCAGGCATGCAATACCACATTCCATGCTGTCATGTTGTTTTATAAAATGGATTTTCTTCATTACCTTATAACTTATAGAATATAGATAAAACTATTTCCCGGCCTCGAATGCGGTTGGTGGAGGCACGACGGATGAGGTCGCTGGCAATAACGTAGGAATAGGTGTCGCTGTTGAACAGGTTGCAGAGCGAAAGTGTTAGATCGATGTGGCGAGACTTGTAACTGGTCTTGATGTCAGCCAGAAAGAAGTCCTTGTGATGACCGTCGGTCAGGTCGTTGCGGTAGTATTCGGCTGTGAGGTCGAAGGTCAGACGACGGATGGGGATAATCAGCGACAGGTCATGCTTCCAGTTGCTTATATCAGAGGTGACGGCAGACTGCTCCATCTTCATCTGACTATGGCTGAACGTGAGACCGTAACGCAGGTGCATATCCTTCCAGAAAGAGAAGTCGATGCCAGTACGGGCATTGAGCATCTGACTTTCATATGCTGTCGATTGGTTGTTTTGAAGTATAGCAGAATGAGTGTTTACGTAGAAAGCACGGAGATTGAAGACACCATTCCACAAGTTGATGCCTTTGCTGGCTATGAAACTGGCCTGCCATGAGTCGGACTTGGTTTCCTGCTCTGTGGCAGAGATGATGATGTAGTCACCCATGAACTGGCGGGTGGCTGTATAAGGCGAAGTGGTGAAGGAGCGTGAGACGGTGAGGATGGAGTGCAGTGCTTTCAGTGCATCGTTGTAGGCAACGCACCCACGAACAGATAGCGTATGGTTGTGGCGATAGCCCGTCCACCCCTGGTTGATATATTGGAAGTCCTGCAATATCAAGGCACGATAGAAATGGCTGGGGGCTGATGGCTCCACCGAGGAAGAGCCGCCGAGTAAGAACCGCAAGCGGGGCGTGACATTCCAACGGATGCTGAGGTCTGGCGAAAAGAGCATCTGGTGATGGCTTTTGTCCTCGCTGTATTTCTCGTAGAGATATTCGGTGGTGGGGGTGAGTTCGATATTGATGTCTCGTGTCTTGTATGTCAGTCTTGGCTCTACATAGAAGCGGGCAAAGGTGAAACGACTGTTATCGGCCAGCAGCCCCAGTGTCTCAGGCAGACCTACAGCGTCTGACTCCAGCCGATGCAGGGCCGCATTGACACCTGCTTTCAGCGACAGTCTGAACTTACCGAGTTTCGTTCCGCCCATTGCATAGGTGTTAGTACTATATTGCTGTTGGCTGACGTGCTGGTACAGGCTATCGACTGCCAACGACTGCGGGCGGCTGACGATGCGGTTGTTGGAGTAGAATGACACAAGACTATTGCCATACTTGCAGATGATGTAGAGATTGTCCTTGACGTCGTATTCGGGCTTGCGGGCAAACTGACGATGGCTGGCGGTTCCCTTCTCATTAAGCCATTGGCGGCTCCATGTGAAATCGCCCGATAGTGAATTCTTCAGATACTGGATGGAGGAGTTTTTTTCATACTTCACGAGGCCGTATAGTTTGTTGTCTTTGCGCAGAAAGTCCTTGTGGTTGTCGATGGTTTGTGTGCCGTCTGGTAGGAAATACTCTGTCTGCCGTTCACCCTGTGCCGTTTGACGGTCGTTGTTGTAGATGAATTGCACGTTCACCTGTGATGATTCGTTAATTCGCTTCATGGTGTTTGCAGTGACAGCGTGGCTGCGGTTGAATAGGGTTCGACGCTCGGCAAGACTCGGTGTGGTTGGCGTAGCCAGACTGATGTAGTCGCCCCAGTTCTCCAAATTATCGAGGCTGAACATGGTGGTCGTCTCCTTGCAGATGTTCTGTCCCATGTTGTTGGTCTTGTAGGTAAACATGGTCTGAAAGTCTGACTTCAGGCGAAGCCCGAAGCCTTCCAGTTTCAACAGCCCCGTGTCGTGACTGATGCCCACTCCGCCATTGAATGAAGTCACCCAACGGCTCTTTGCTCCCTCCTTCATACGGATATTTACCGCCGCATCGTCGTTATAGATGAAGTCCTCCAATACGCGGATGGGCTGATGATTTCGCATCACCTGTACCGAGCTGACATCACCCTGTGGCAGCGAGTTGGTGGCCACACCGTATTTGCTGTCCAGCATATCCAGCCCTTCAATGTAGAACTTGCTTATGGGCTTTCCCTCATACATGATTTGCCCATTTTGCTTGTTAACCTCAAAGCCTGGGATGCGTGCCAGCACATCACCGATGTTTCGGTCGTTCTGGCCAGCAAAGGTGGCGACATTATAGGTCAGTGTATCGCCGTGTTCATGTACCTTGCTCGCCTTGACGGTCACTTCCTTCAGGGCTACGGCCTCTTCCTGCATCACAATTCGCAACGGTTTCTCGGTGGCTGGATTGTCAATGCGCCGTTTCTTGAAGCCAAGCATTGAAACTTCCAGATAACCATCGGAAGTAGCATCCAGCGAGAATGAGCCTCTTGCATCGGTCTTGCCGAAACGAACCATCTTGCCCGTTCCGTTTTGACGCAGTTGCACGATGGCACCCGTCAGCAGTTCGCCGTTGGCATCGGTGACCGTTCCCGTTATCCGCATCTGTGCCATTGCTATCAGCGGGAGTAGGCTGCATATTATTACAATAAGGTGTCGCTTCATTCCCTATTACTCTAACTCGATATACGGTTTTGCTTGTACCACCTTTCCTGTATATGGGATTGTGCGTGGACGATTCTTGTATTTCAGGAACTTCGACCTGTCCATCTTGTAGTATTTGCTACCAGCCCAGTTGTAGAACGTGACAGGGGATAAACCCTCCGTTCTGATGCTGACAGCCGTAAACTTGATGAAGTCATCATCGGCCACGGCTTTCAGTATTAATCCCGGCAGTCCTCCGAGTTTCCAGGGGCCTAGACTGACAGAAATTTCTTCCGTGAACCACACTTTCCACTCCCTGCCGCGAAACTTAGTCGTGGCAAGGTTACACTCCATCCCCATGATGGTCTCAACAGAATCCGTATTGACAGACCAATTTTGCGTAGGGATGTCTTCTTCATAGGTGTTGTAGGCACTGGCGAAATTGCTGTAAAGGGACAACTTGCCCGTTGACAGGTCTTGATACAACAGTTCTCGGCTGATGGTACTTGCCTTGAGCCGCTTAGACCTGTCGGAACTCCTGTCGTTTGCCTCTAAGAACTCCTGCAGGGCTATTTTTCTCGTTACTTCACTGGTGAAGTCCAAGCTGTCAGTTCTGTTCTGGAAGAAACTGAAAAACTGATTGGCGATCTTGCCAACCCGCAGAATGTATGAATCATCATGCTCCGCCTGCCAGCAGTCATAACGGACTTCGAGTATGGCAGGTTCTATTACATGCTGCCCTTGCGCAATGACACTTATAGGGAATAGGTGCGTTAAGATAATAAACAAAAATGTTTTCATCGATTTTCTCTTTTTTTAGAGCCTGCGTCCTGCTATGGCAGAACGCAGGCTGTTACATTAAAGTGAAGAAGCGGACTCGTATTTTCTTGCCCACTCATCCCATTGCTCGTCAGTCCAATCGGCTCCATTCGCATTTGCATTCGCAACCAGCAAATCAATTTCTGCCTGGCATCCGCCAATGATTGAGAACTGCTCATGTTTTGTCATCTTTTCCATTGTCGATTCAAAAGTGATAGATAAAGGTTATACCTACTCTATTAGCTTTTCGGCTTTCGCTCCTTTTATACAGTCTGGTCTGTCTCAATTATTCCGGAATTATGTTGAGTCTGAATCTAATCAATATCAAATGTGCCACAGAAGGTATGCCCACCATGCACTATGACTAAAGTGTATGTTCCACTAAGATAAGCCCCAAGGTCGATAGTGTAATTATCTGTACTGCTGAAGTCCAATATACCTTGTGAAACGATATCCTCATTTGATATATAGTATGTGTATATTTCACCAGAAGAGTCCTGCATAACCAATTGTTGGTCTTCTGTATTGTAGAACACGCTTAATGAGAGATTGTAGCTCGCAGGTGTTATTGGACATCAGAACTACAGACACGGGACAAGACAACATACGTTGAGTTGAAAAATCTAATTTTTTATAATGTAATATCCCCGATGTATTCTACATTTTTAAAGATAAAGTGTAGAACATAATTACCAGACAAAGATAGCGGAATGTCAAAAGTTGTATCACCAGCTTTAATGTATGAGTATAAGATGGTTTCTCTTTCTTGTGACACTTCCAAAGTACATCCTGTGCTGAATGCATTGAATGAGAGCGTATGTCCGCACTGATATATAATTGGGAGGCGTGCGGGGACTCGTGGAAACTGGGATCCGAGTACAGTTGGGTCATCCCAGTTGGCTTCTAAATGAATTTCTGTTGTGCTTTTTTGTGCCAAAGTACAAATAGGCATAGTAAAACCTAGAAAAAAAAGTAATGTTTTAATAAAAGTATTCTTCATTGTTTTGATGCTTTTAGTTCGATGTAAAGTTACGCATCTTACCCTTAAAGTATCTCTTTTTTTGTCTTTAGTTTTTCACGTGTTTTTCACCTATTATGTTTTTTGTGCTATAAGTAGCTGTCGTATAGTGAGTTGGATAATGTTCACCAAGTTTTCATCTTATTATTTAGATGCGTATTATGTTTGCATCAAAAGTCTTGCTACCAATGTTATGGAACATTTTTGCGTTCATCTTGCTGCGAATGTTTGACACTCTTGGACTACTTGTTCCCAATAGATTGACAATTTCTGATGTCAGGAATTGCAGTTTTGTCAATATGCACACTCTAAATTCCTGAGATGTTGTGTTGTTCTGATGGGATGATAGAAAGGCATAGAAGTCTGGAAGAAAAATTCTGATAGTACTCACTAACTCCTCCCATTCCCTTTCCTCTGAACATGTTTTAGACATTCTCGCATATTCACGAAATTTCCGAATAATTTGCTGATCATTCAGTTTCTTGTATGCATCATATGCCTCAGTTTTTCTTTTCTCCAATAGAACGGCTAACTCGTCTCTAAGATGTTCAACTTCCATCTTCTTATTTTGCTCAAATTCCTTGAAGTCTGTCTTTAATTGTTCCATATCGTACATTGCTTCACTGTATTTTGAAACAATGTTATCAAATTTACGTCTGTCATTTTCTTTTTGTCTCTTCTTGGAAATATGAATTCGAAAAATTATTAAAAGCAAAATAAGAACAACAATGGTGACAGATCCAGACAAGGCATACAATTGCTTCGTCTTTTCCTTTGCTACGCGTTGACTGTTGGAATAATCGAACAGGGCTTGTGCTCGGCTGACCTCGTTAGCAGAATTTAAGCGGTTCGCTTCATCGTTGGTTTCTGCGAACAGTCGGGAGTACTTCAAGGCTGAGTCGCTTTGTTGACGTAGCTGGAAAACAGACATCAAACCCTTGTAGCAGTTCTCTTTCTCCAATAGTTTAGAGGCTCTGATTTGAAGTTTACGATAGCAAATCAGAGCGGAGTCCAACTTTCCAACCCCTTCATAATATTGGCCTTGATAAAAGTAGAAGAGAGCATGCTTAGGTGATGTTCTGTCATTGTCATCAAACAAACCAGACATTTGTTTGTATTTTGTAATTTCTATTCGTGCGTTGGCATAATCATAATTTTGTAGATGATATGCAAAAAGCGTAGGCAGACAACATGCAGCTTGCTTTAGATATCCCAATCTGAGACATTCCTCATAATTGTTTCGTGCTTTGGCAAAAGCTCTTTCTTTAGCACCCATTGTCCAGTAAGCCCCAACCATGTGCTCTTGACAAATCATATATAATAAGGTGTCACTGGCCATTTTTGCATAAGTCGCTGCTTTTTCCCATATTTCCAATTCTTTCTGGGGATATCGTTGTTCGTGAAAAATCAAGGCAATCTGTCCATAAATCTTGCTCACCTGCTGGTAATCACAATTGGTAGAGGCTGTATCTGCAAAATTGATGGACTTGTTGAAATGTTCAATTGCCAACGGACTATCGCCTTTGTCACGCTCCACACTAGCAAGAAGGTAGAATGCCTTCATTCGGATTGCATCACTACAATACCAATGGTCATAGTAATCAGCCACATTCTCCATATATGACACAGTGTCAAGTGGTGCATAAATACGATTAAGAGAATCGGTATGTTCCAAAAGAGCTCGCATCTCCGCATTGCCACTGCATGAAACGAGTAGCCAGAATGCCAATATAGCGTAAAGGAAAGTCTTGACCATAGTTCGTGTTAATTGACTTGTATAATATTATAATATATGGAGCAAATATACTATTTTTCTTTGGATCAGACAAATTTTTATGTATTAATGTGAAATTGAACTACCCCCAAACTTTGTTGTTGTATGCCTTAAAGCTGATTGTGTAGTAGTACTTCTCGTTTTTGGGGGTGGTTTACGAGAGAAATATGGTGGGTGGAAATAAAAAAAAACGCCGCTACTCAACACGAGCAGCGACATCCAAAGCCTATGTATAACTAAAAATCCTTTCTTTTTGTTTTCCAACCTCAAGATTGGATTGCCTTGCGGCGTGTATATGTTGTATGAAACAAAATTCTATTAAAAAAAGAAAGTTATGGGAGCCTCACGGCGACCACTGTTATCCATATTTCAAACTTTCTTTTTACCAATAACTAAAAACCTAAAACTATAAATATTACTACTAACCTAAAACAATCTATT
>Ga0129312_1000648_pt1 | contig 26715 bp, 19 predicted proteins | sample O827metagenome_FD_94434 | JGI IMG/M metagenome (GOLD analysis project Ga0129312, IMG submission 94434) | Orangutan group fecal microbial communities from Wisconsin, USA - O827 metagenome | ecosystem: Host-associated > Mammals > Digestive system > Large intestine > Fecal | place: USA: Wisconsin... | reverse complement strand
TTTTTCGGATCTCTTCTTGTAAATACCGCCGCAAGTTCCATATCCGGATTCTGTTTGATCGCGCACTCAACGCCGCGTCCAAGATTTCCATAACCCATAATTCCGATTCTGATCGTCATATTTGTTCTCCTCTTCTTTCTTTATTTAATGTCGCTGTCTACATTTTACCAATACGCTGTTATAGTGTCAATTGAAATAAGTTTAACAAACCGGATGCCTAAAATACTGCTCGTTGGGTTTTCATGGATCTTGAATACTGTGAAAAGCAGCCGATTTTTTGATATATCTAAAAAAAAAGAACCCCTGCCTGCCGAGGAGTTCTTTCTTCAATAATTTTAAATTCTCGCAAGAATCGTATCCTCCACATCCCATCTCTGCGGTGGATACGGAGTCTGATCCCCATATCCGACATCCACATATGTGACGAGACGGATGTATTCCGGAAGTTTAAAGTATTCTGTCAGCCGTTTGCACATCGCCTCATTGAAGGTCAGCCATACACCTTCCAAGCCAACTGCATGTGCTGCCAGAACGATATTCTGTCCGGCAGCCCCTGCATCCAGCAGCTGGTTTCTTCTCGGCGTAAAGGAATTTGCACGGTAGTTTCTCATGTCCTGAAGGATCACAAGGTGCACCGGACCTCCCGGAACATCACTTCCGGCAAACAGTCCTGGGGCATTTTTCTCACGGACAACAATATAGCGGATCGACTGGATATTGCAGCCATGTGCCGCCCAAAGTCCCGCATCCAGGATCTTATCGATCAGTTCGTCCGGAACTTCGATCTCTTTAAATTCCCGGACAGAGCGGCGTTCTTTCAAGATCGTAAAGAAATCTTTCTCCATCTCTTCCGTAACTGGCGTCGGACGATACGGCTCCAGGTCCACCGGCTTTCCTTTCGATAAGGCATCCGCAAATCCGATCAGTTTCTTTGCGTATCTATATTCCGGAAGTTCCTCTGAAAGGCCTTTTTTCTTCCATATTTCTAAAAGCCACTTCGTATAATCTGCCTGTTTTGCGCTCAGTGTCCGGTTCCGGTAAGCGGCCTGATATACCTGGATCTCCAGCGTATGGTGGCTGCGTTCCCGCACTCTCGCCCGGAATTCCACCGGATCCATTTTCAGGAGGTCTTCCTCTGTCAATGCAAGATTCTTTTGAAGAATCGCGCGTTTTTCATCTTGTGTCAGATATTCCATACTTGTATCTTTTGACATGATATGACTCCCTTCTATAACTGTAAAAACTATGTTGTAATGATTCGCTGTTTTCATAGTTCCACTATGTTTTATAAGTTTCCAGCTGCATTCTCCGCCACCTGACCCGGATTATTGATATCGATGGCGATCTGTGCCGCAAGTTTTAAAAGGTTCGGATCATTTCTGTCCCGCTTCTGCGGATATGGGACCTCATAAATTTTCTGGATCCCGCTGGGTCTTGGGCTTAACAGGATCACGCGGTTTGCGAGAAGAACTGCCTCGTTGATATCGTGGGTAACAAATACGACCGTTTTCTCTTCTAAGCGGTGAATATTGATGAGTTCTTCCTGCAGTGTGCATCGGGTCAGATGGTCCACGGCACTAAACGGCTCATCCATGAGGATGATCTTCGGATTCATGACCAGTGTTCTCGCGATTCCGGCTCTCTGACGCATTCCGCCGGAGAGCTGGGACGGATATTTATTCTCAAATCCATTCAGACCCACCATGCTGATATATTTTTTCAGACGTTTTTCCTGTTCATCCGCCGGGATCTTCGCGACTTCCATTCCGTAGGCAATATTTTTCTTTACAGTTCTCCACGGAAACAGGGATGCATCCTGAAACACCACACCGATATCACGGCTTGTTCCATTTACAGGCTTTCCATCCAACAGGATCTCACCGCTTGTAGCATCCAGAAGCCCGGCGATGATCTCCAATAATGTACTTTTTCCACAGCCGGACGGACCAACGATGCACACGAACTCTCCATCCGAAATATGCAAGTCGATGTCTTTCAGCGCATGGACATTCGTTCCATCCTGGCTCTCATAATATTTATTTACTTTCCTAATGTCGATGGACGGCATCCCGATCTTCCTTTCTCTGTCAGCATTCCTGCTGCTTTTTATTTTGTCTCCGGATCTGTAAGCCCCAGCTTTGCTGCTGCCTTTTCAGCGAATTCGTTCGTGTAGGTGCCTTCCGGTGTTACATTTTCATCGATCCAGCCGTACTGTTTCAGATACTCAAATGTCTTCTCAAGACGGTCTTCTGGAATTACCGGGTAATCCAGCCATACATCGATCTCGGACTCCACTGCTTTTCTTAAAATATCCTCATCGGTGTTCATGTACTCGGAACCCCATTTAATGAATTCGTCAAAGTAATTGTTTTTTACTTCCTCATGAACTTTGTAGTATGCTGTCAGGAAGCGCTGAAGTTCATCCGGGTGTTTTTCAATATAATTGTTGCTGGCGATGATCGTTCCTGTGTAGTAATCCGGGATATAGTCCCATGCTCTTCCAAGTGTGTGGCCGATACCGTCTGCCTCAGCCTGGGCCGCATACGGGTTATGAATGATCGTCGCGTCGACCTCGCCGGATGTAAAAGTCGCGTAAGCAGTCTGATATGTTCCATTTGCGACAAGTTCCACCTCATCCTCGCTGATTCCGTTTGCTTCCAGCATCTTTAAAACAGAAAGTCTCATACCGCCTGTAGCGCTCGCTGTTCCGATCTTTTTGCCTTTTAGGTCCTCAAAAGATTTAATATCATTGTTTGCGATCAGCCAGTAGCAGCCGGAATAGCGCCACATGTTTCCGACGAGTTTTGCCGGAAGTCCATTGTTGATTCCCGGTACATAGGAACTCGGGTCTCCGTCTGCCACATCCGCGTCTCCTCTTGTGATCGCCGCCATGCGCTCCGCGTTGTCTTTCACTTCTGTCAGATCAAATTTGATTCCTTCGGCCTCATAGAGTCCTTTCTCAATTGCAAAGCGGTTGATCGCTCCGGTCATTCCGGTCGTAAATACGGCTTTGATCGTGATCGGTTCATCAGAAGTCTCTCCCGCAGCTGATGCTTCCTGGGAAGATGTCTTCTCTGCCGCGGATGTTTCCGCTGTGGAAGACGCCGCACCGGAGTTTCCGCATCCGGAAAGAATAGAAGCCGCAAGGCTTAACGCTAAAAGAATTCCTGTAAATTTATATCTCTTTTTCATAATTTTCTCCTTTTCTTCGTCAGCCTGTCCGCTGACACTTATCTGTGGATCAAACGCGTCTCCATTTATGGCAGACCGCATATTCTACAAGCCCGACGAGTTTCACATTGATTACCGCAAGCAGTGTGACCAGGACGATCAAGAAGAATGTCTGCGGTGTATTTAACAGGTTCTGGGCTGTCACAAGCAGATAACCGAGACCGGCTTTCGCGGCATTCATTTCCGCGAACAGGACCATCGTGACCGCCGTTGCTGCTGAAAGTTTAAGACCATTAAAGATCGACGGGGTCGCCGCCGGAATAATCACTCCAAACACCGTCTGTACCCGGCTTGCCTGAAATACTTTCGCGACTTTCAGGTATTCCTGTCTGCACTGTTTCGCTCCCGTCACCGTGTTGTAGAGGATCGTAAACAGAGAAGACAGATAGATCAAAAAGACCTTCGACTCAAATCCAATGCCGAACCATAAGATCAGGAGCGGCAGGATCGCAACCTTCGGGACCGCCATGATCGCCGAACAGAACACATTCATGAAGCTCTCCAGCTTCGGAAACAAGACCCATAAGAGTCCGATCGCGATTCCCGTCACCGCTGCGAGTCCATATCCGAGATATGCCTCCTGCAATGTCAGAAGCAGATGCGGCCATAAGGTGCCGTTTGTCATGATCTTCACGCCTTCTCTCACGATGGAGGTCGGTGAGGCCAGAAAGATCGGAAGTACCCGTCCTGTATCCACCGCAAACTGCATGGCCGCCAGAAGAGCGATCACACTGATGATCTGAAGAATACTGATGCTGTTTAATTTGATTTTTTTCTCTTTTTCCATGTCTGAATCTTCCTTCCCCTACTGCCTATCTGCCAAAGGGTTCTTCATACATCGACAGGCCCCGCCGCAGACATGCATCGTCATTTTCTTCAGGCAAATATTCTTTTCGAGTTTTTTCATACGATCGTCTCCTTTCAGGCATTGTCGCTATTTGTTTTTTCCTATTTACCTATACTGTTAATTGGTTTAATAGGTGTTGAGTCATATTATAGATTCACTGGTTCTAAAATGCAAACACAAATTACCAATAAACGGCTATAGGAAAAGGCTATTACTCCTGTGAAATTTTTCATCATTTTCTGGCTGCATGACCTGCTGTCGGCAGCTTCTTTCGGCTGCATGACAGAAAAAAAGACCAGCTGAGATTCTTTCAAATCTCTCACTGGTCTTTCATATAGCCATCAAACTGACATTTTTTCTTTTCTCATAAAGAAAAACGCCGCAAATGCCGTGATGAACTCCGATACCGTAACCGCAAGCCAGATTCCATCTACGCCGAACATTGCCGGGAGAAGAAATACAAACACGCTGTTTAGAATCACGCCGCGAAGCAGTGTGATCGTCAGGGAAAGTTTTGGTCTCACGGTGGACTGGAAGTAGGTTCCGCTGATGATGTTCCACTCGCTTACTAAGAAGCAGAGGAAATACAGCCGGATCGCAGGAACCGCCATGGCGAGGATCTCCGGTGTCGGATCCAGGAACAGGTAGGATAACTGTACCGGGAGCAGCATGCCGACCGAAGTGAAGATCAGTCCCGCAATAAAACCGGTCCGAACGCCCAGCTTTCTTGCTTCGCCGACTCTCTTTGTATTTCCCGCTCCAAAGTTTGCGGACAGCAGCGGCTGTACCGCCTGGGCAATACCGTTGGAAATGGATGACGCCACAAGCGCCGTGTTTGTGATAATTCCATATACCGTGATTCCGATCTCTCCCACATAGGCGAGAAGCTGGCGGTTAAAGAGCAGCATGACGAAACCGTTGGATACTTCCAGAATAAAGCTTGCGAGCCCGTTTCCAAACACCTCCGGCATCCGCTTCCACACGCCGCCGAATTCCAGCTTCAAGTGGTTCTCCTTTGAGAAAAAGTGGCTTGCGAGAATCAGCACCGTAAGCGTTGTTCCCGTCGCTGTCGCCAGCGCTGCGCCGCCCATGCCCCATTTCATGATGAAAATGTATACATAATCCAGAATTACGTTGGTGACACCACCGCTGATCACGCCCGCCATGGCAAGCTTCGGCGCTCCGTCATTTCGGACAAAAGCCTGAAGAAATGTAGACAGGGCGAACATCGGGGCCGCCGTTGTGAGCACGGTTCCGTAAGGCACCGTGTATTCATTTAAGAGCGGGGTGTTTCCCATAAAGTTGATTAACGGCGTGAAAAAGACTCTTCCAAGTACCAGGAATGCCGCCGCCAAGGCGAGTACCATGCAGAGCGCCACCGTAAAATAGCTTCTGGCGCGTTTCTCATCGCCTCGTCCCCTGGAAAATCCAAAAAGAACGCTGCCGCCGACTCCGCACATCATTCCGATTCCGAAATATGTGTTGTAGAGCGGCAGTAAAATATTCATCGCCGCGATACCGGAACCACCGACTCCGCGTCCGATCATCATCGTGTCCGCCAGAATGTAGATCGACGTCACGAGCGTCGCGCTGATGGACGGCACCAGGTAACTGAAAAATACCTGGCGGACCGGGGATTCCAGCATGTTGATCTGTTTCATAATGTGTAACTCCTCAATCAGCTACGTTAAAGTCTGTACCTTCATATCCGGCTAACGTATCTGCCATTTCTTTTCCGTACTCTGCCGCAAAATCGTCAAGAACCTTCTCGGCGATCTGCTTTCCTTCTTCCCCAAAGATCGCCTCACAGATCTCTCTGTAGGACCAGTAGGAATGCGCGCAGTGATACTCGAAGGATCTCAATCCTTCTGGTCTCTTCTGCGGTCGTGAATCCGCGTTCAGACCCGAGTTGTAGACCGTCTGAACACAGTGATCATGGTCGTGAAGTGTCTGGGATGTCACATATCGGATCTCCGGATTAAACCCACGGCAGATAGACGCGTCCAGATCACTGCAATACAGGAGTCCAGCGTCTGGAAGTCCCATATTCTTAAACTGGGTGTGCCATGGACAGACAAAAATATGGACCTCAAAATCTGGATTCACACTGGTGATCTCGGACTTATTGGCGATTCCGGCGCTCTTTGCCTCTTCCGTGTTGACCCACTCGCCGTACTCACAATATGTCTCATAAGTCAGCGGTTTTCCATCACGGATCGCGCGCTGGGCCATTCTGCGTCCGCGCTGCTCTCCATAATACCTCGTTGCGTGTAAGAACGCCGCCTTGCCTCGGTCACCGAACATTTTATTCAGGTATACATAATACTTTGCCGCAATAAATGCGTGTGACATTTCTGTAAATCCCATAAGCTTTATTCCTCCTGTCTTTATAGGTTATTGTAAAGCTTTATAGCATACACCGACAAATTTGTCTATAAATTTCAGGCAGTTTCCAATATTGAATTTATTCATAGCCGACTATATTCTGCCTTTATTTCATCGCTCCAAGAATATCCGACAGCTGCGCGAACTGCGCCAGGCTTAACGCCTCGCCGCGGATCGTCGGGGTAAGTCCCATCTCAGCGATAGCTTCCGCGATCTGTTCCTTTGTATATGGGAGTTCAGACGCGTTTCCCAGGCCGTTCTGCAGTGTTTTTCTTCTCTGGTTGAAGGACGCGCGGATGATTTTGAACATCAGGGCAGAATCCTTCACCTGTACCGGCATCTCTTTATGTCTTGTGAGACGGATCACTGCGGATCCCACATTCGGGCGCGGGATAAAGCAGTTCGGCGGCACGTTTGCAACGATCTCCGGCTCCGCGTAGTACTGGACTGCCAGGGATAAGGCGCCGTAGTCCTTGGAACCCGGACCTTCTTTCATGCGGTCTGCCACTTCCTTCTGGACCATGACGGTGATATTGTCGATCGGCACGCCGCTCTCGAAGAGGCCCATGATGATCGGGGTCGTGATGTAGTACGGCAAGTTCGCAACGACCTTGATCGGCTTTCCGCCGTTGTATTCCTCTGCGAGTGCCTTGATATCGACTCTTAAGATATCCTCGTTGATGACGGTCACGTTGTCGTAATCCGCCAGTGTCTCCTTTAAGATCGGGATCAGGTTCCGGTCGATCTCGACTGCCACAACATGTCCGGCGTTTTCTGCCAGATACTGGGTCATGGTTCCGATTCCCGGACCGATCTCGAGAACGCAGTCGTCCTTTGTGATCCCGGCCGCGGAGATGATCTTCTCCAGCACGTGGGTGTCGATTAAGAAGTTCTGGCCGAACTTTTTCTGAAACATGAATTCATACTTCTGTATGATCTCTATGGTATTCTTTGGGTTTCCCAGGTTTGCCATTTATTTCTCTCTTTCTATTTTAGACTGCGCCCTTTTTGCGCAGGTGGTTTCGTTACATGAGCTGCATCTTGTATACAAAATCCGGTAGGTGAGTTTCGTTTCCGCTGCCGTGATATCATTACTGCGGTACTATTGTCCCGAAAATTCTACTCCGCGATTCGGTACATCTCCCTTGCGTTTTTCGCTGTCTCCCGGACGATTTCTTCCGTAGATACGCCCTTGATCTCCGCCAGTTTCTCCACCACATACGGCAGATTTCCGGAATAATTTCTCTTTCCCCGGTTCGGCACCGGTGCAAGGTACGGGCAGTCGGTCTCCAGAACGATCCGGTCGAGCGGCGCGTATTCCGCCACCTCGATCAGTTTCTTCGCGTTCTTAAATGTGAGAACTCCGCCGATTCCGAGATAATATCCCATATTCAGGTATTCTCTCGCCATCTCCACACCGTAGGAGAAGCAGTGGATCACGCCGCCGGTGGAACCGTTGTGTTCCGCTTTCATGATATCTAACGTGTCCTTTGCCGCGTCACGGCTGTGGATGATCACCGGGAGTCCCGTCTTTTTCGCGACCTCAAGCTGCGCCGAAAACCAGTGTTTCTGGACGTCCCGCTCTGGCTCGTCCCAGTAATAGTCGAGACCGATCTCGCCGATGGCCACAACCTTCGGGTTTACCGCCAGGGATTCCAGCCACTTCATATCCGCGTCTGTCAGTTCCGCTGTCTCGTTCGGATGCACGCCCACCGCCGCATACATGAAAGAATGCGCCTCGGCTAACGCCAGTGTCGTCTTTGTGGACGCAATGCTGGCACCGACGTTCACGACAGTTCCGACTCCCTGTTCTTTTAATCCCGCGAGCACTTCCTCCCGGTCCGCGTCAAACGCCTCATCGTCGTAATGGGCGTGTGTGTCAAAAATATAGTCCATTCTTTTCTGTCCTCAAATCTATAGTCCTGTGATCATCTTAATTCCCCAGATCACCAATAAATGCAGCGGATAAAACGCATAGAAAACCTTCCCGCTCCCGCCGCCTTTTTCTCCATTGTAACGGTTTATCAGGAAAATTGCAACGCAAGCCGCAATCCCATAGAAATTCATGTACATGCAGAATAAAAGTGTCCCGCAGACTGCCGTGCGAAGCTGCGGTTCCGCCCGCAGTGTATACAATATTACGATCAGCATGACGCCCAGGAAATCATAGTCTGTCTTCAGATAATAAGCAGCCACTCCAAAGGGAATCGCTACTAGCACCCGGACATACCGCTCATACGCCGATCCCGGTACGAATCTGCAGATCAGATCTCCCGTCCAGATCGCCAGAAGTCCCAAGAGCAGCGTAAACACTGTATTCTGGTCCGCCGAAAAGCTCCATGTTCCCCCAGCGACAAGGTTAAACGGAATCTCCGAAACAACCGCCAGCAAAAGCAGTCTCAGCGCATACCTTCTCCTATCCCTTGTATGCACCGCCCCCTCCGCGATCATAAACGCAAAGAGAGGAAAAGCCACACGCCCCACAAGGCGCATGGCTGTCCCACAAAGACTCCAGGCAGCGCCCGAAGCCAGTTCTGACTGTTCAATAAGCCCCACGGCAGCATGGTCGATGGCCATGCTGACCAGGGCGATTTTCTTTAACTGTTCCGCTGAGAAACGCGCATTCACTAGCAAACCTCAGAACCGGACTTGATATCTTTTGCCGGGCTCATAAGAGCAAGATTGCCCTCATCATCCTCAGCGCAGAGGATCATTCCCTCAGATACCATTCCCGCAAGCTTCGCCGGCTTTAAGTTTGTAACGACCATAACTTTTCTGCCGACCATATCTTCCGGTTTGTACCATGCCTTGATGCCGCTTAAGATCTGTCTTGTCTCGGAACCGATCTTAACCTGGGAGCAAAGTAATTTCTTGGACTTCGGAACTTCCTCACACTTCACGATCTCACCGATCTGGAACTGAAGCTTCGCGAAATCATCATATGTGATCTCCGGCTTCTTCTCTACGTCCATGCCTGGCTTCTCGTCTTCCTTCTTCTCTTCCTTTGTCTCTGCTGCAGCTGCTGCCTTCATGGCCTCAACCTTCTCCATAACGTCCTTGATGTCCATACGTGCGAACAGAATCTCCGGCTTCTCAGTAACCTTGTTTCCATTCGGATACAGGCCGAAGGTGTTCATGTTCTCGAGGGATCTCTTCTCAGTATTTAACTGAGCGAGGATCTTCTCGGATGTCTCCGGCATGAAGGAGAATAACAGGGAAGCGCCGATGGTGATCGCCTCTGTCAGGTTGTAGAGAACCGTTGCGAGACGGTCTTTCTTTGCCTCGTCCTTTGCGAGTGTCCACGGAGTCGTCTCGTCGATGTACTTGTTGCTGCGGCGGAAGATGTTGAAGATCTCTGTGATCGCATCTGCGACACGGAGCTTGTTCATCTTCTCGTCTACCTTCTTGACAGTCTCAAGAACGGTTGCCTTTAACTCTTCGTCAACCGGCTCTGCGACGCCCTTGTTCTCAACAATGCCGCCGAAATATTTATTTGTCATGGAAACGGTACGGTTTACAAGGTTTCCAAGGATGTTTGCAAGGTCAGAGTTCATGCGCTCTACCATGAGATCCCAGGAGATCACGCCATCGTTCTCGAACGGCATCTCATGAAGTACGAAGTAGCGGACTGCGTCAACGCCGAAGAAGTCAACGAGTGTATCGGCGTAAAGTACGTTTCCTTTGGACTTACTCATCTTGCCGTCGCCCTGTAACAGCCACGGATGTCCGAATACCTGTTTCGGAAGCGGAAGACCGAGAGCCATTAAGAAGATCGGCCAGTAAATGGTATGGAAACGGATGATATCCTTACCGATGAGGTGAAGGTCTGCCGGCCAGTATTTCTTGAACTTCTCATCGCTGTTTCCGTCGCAGTCATATCCGATACCGGTGATATAGTTGGTCAGCGCGTCAAGCCATACATAGGTAACGTGCTTCGGATCGAAGGTTACCGGGATGCCCCACTTGAAGGATGTTCTGGATACGCAGAGATCCTGAAGTCCCGGAAGAAGGAAGTTGTTCATCATCTCGTTCTTTCTGGATACCGGCTGGATGAACTCCGGATGCTCGTTGATGTACTCAATGAGCTTCGGAGCGTATTTGCTCATACGGAAGAAGTATGCCTCTTCCTTTGCCGGCTGTACCGGACGTCCGCAGTCCGGGCATTTTCCGTCAACGACCTGGGACGGGGTCCAGAAAGACTCACACGGTGTGCAGTAGAGTCCCTCATAATGTCCTTTGTAGATATCTCCCTGGTCATATAATTTCTTGAAGATCTTCTGAACCTGTTTCTCATGGTAATCATCTGTGGTACGGATGAACTTATCATAGGAAGTGTTCATGAGATCCCAGATCTCCTTGATCTGTCCTGCTACGTTGTCAACGAACTGCTTCGGAGTTACACCTGCGTCCGCAGCCTTTAACTCAATCTTCTGGCCATGCTCGTCGGTTCCTGTCTGGAAGTAAACGTCGTAGCCCTGCTCTCTCTTATAGCGCGCGATCGCGTCTGCTAATACGATCTCGTAAGTGTTTCCAATATGCGGTTTGCCGGATGTATAGGCAATCGCTGTGGAAATGTAATATGGTTTCTTACAGTTTGTACACATGGATAATTCCTCCTGTTTTTTATCTCTTTTTACGGCTCATTCTCCTGCCGGTTATTCTTATGGTACGATGGCATAAAAAAAGCCCGTCTTTATTTATTAAAGACGAGTCTCCCCGTGTTACCACTTTAAATTCGGCGATGCCTCACGGTCATCACCCTCACCGGCTGTCATCAAACAGCCTGACGCGCTAACGGGCGCTTCCGGCACAGGCTAACATTGATTTTCTTTCACCTGCACAGCTCCAGGACCATCTTCCGCCGCCTATCTGCTCCCCTTTCACACCAACCGGGGTCTCTGAAAGCTTCCTTTCGGCATACTCTTCCCTTCCAAGCTTTTTCCATATGATGTCTTTAGTCTATCCTGTTCCCGTTTGTTTGTCAAGCCGTGGAAGGGAAAGTTATTCCGAAGTTGTTTTCAAAGTTATTCCAAAACCCGGTCCGCGATCACCACAAGGCGGCGCGTCGCGATATAGAGTGGGGTGCAGGTGTAAAGTGTCAGCTGCTCACTGCCCCTGTCATCCTGGATCTCCGATACCTGGTACGCATACGTCTCCGTTCTCGTGTCGAAGTACAGCATGTCACCAATCTGAACCTCATTTAAACGGTTAAAATACGTTCCAAAGGTGTAATTCCGGTGTCCTGCGATCACGCAGTTTCCCATCTCGCCCGGATATGCCGTTTCCGGTTCATGACCGAGCGCCGCGTGAAGAGAACTCTTTGCGACGCCTTCCTTTACCGGTTCCTCCGAATCGATGGACGGGATCCTTAGAATTCCCAAAATATTTCCGGCAAACCGGTCCTGAGCCTGAGCCGCTTCTGCGGATTCTTCTGACTCTTCGTCTGGGTCCGCCTGGGTGAGTGTGATATTCGCCGGTTCCGCTGCCGCTTCCTGCTTGAATTCCTGGATCATTCTGCGTTTCGAAGTGACCTGAATGAAATTCAGTGCGAGGGAACTGCCGATAATTCCGATTCCCGCAAGGATAAAGATCACACCCACTGTTCTTCTTATTTTGCAAAGCAGCGCAGAGAAAGGATCTCTGCGCTGTCCGCCTTGTTCATTATGTTTGTTCAATGACTCGTTTTGTTTCATACCTTATTACTTATCTGATTCACGTTTTCTTCTTTCCAGTGTCAGGCCGCATCCGCCAATGAGAAGCAGAAGACCAACACCATAAGCCATCGCTGTTCCCGCAAATCCGCCTGTCTTTGCAAGAGCTACACGCTTGTGACCGACTTTCCTGTCGTTGATGGCATCCAGAACGAAGGTACGGACTGCCTCAGGCTGTCCCACAAGAGCATTTGGATGTTTTCTCATAAACTCCTCTACCTCGTCGCAGTAGTCACTGACGATCCGATCTCTTTCCGGAGAATCCGGCATCGCGGCGATCTCATTTCCGCGGTTGATGATGTCCTCAAGAGTCGGTTCCTTTGTTGTCTCCGGAACAGTCTCCGTCGTCTCTGGCATTGTCGGCTGTGTCTCAGGTACTGTTGTCTCTGGCTGGGACGGAGCTGTTGTCTCATCCGGCTTTGTCGGAGTCGTGCTTCCGCCTCCGTTTCCACCGCCGCCGTTTCCGCCAGATGATTTCTTTCTGTAATCATCCTCATAAGCAACAGTCGTTGTCTTTCCTGCTTCCACAGTAAGTTTTGACTCTGTGCCTTCCTCTGCTTTATGATCATCGATCCTGTATGTTACGGAGGCAAGTCTGTATCCACTGATATCAGTTACCGTCTCTGTCACGGTGTAACCGCCCTTTACAAGCGGAAGTTCTTTTATCCAGATCTTCTCATCCGCATCGTAAGTAAAGTCGGAAAGTTTATAATCCGTTGTTTCGCCGGTCTGGTCATCCTTTACAGTAAATACGATCACGGACTCTGCTTCTTCTTTTGTCACGCTGCCGTTTACTCTCTTTGTGATAACGAGACTGCCGAATTTTTCATATGCGTCCTCAAAATTGACCGCGGTCGCCTCACCTCTTGTTACATCCGCTTCGGTCTTGAAACCTTCTGTCATGCGCGCACTGTTAACAGAATATGTTACTGTAACGGTGTTTCCATCAATATCGTACGCAGTTTCCTCTACCGTATAGCTTCCGGTCTTTTTATCTTTCAGGAGAAGCTCATAGCGCTTATTGACCTTGTTGAATGTGAAGTCCTTCAGCGTGTAATCTTGGGACTCCTTTGTCGTGTTGTCCGTTACCCGGAACTTCAGAACTGTGTTCAGTTCTTCCTCTGCCACATCACCTTTAATGGTCTTTGTGATCAGGAGATCACCAAACGCTGTGTAATTGTCCTCGAAATCAACTTCCCTGGACGCACCGCTCGGAACATCGATCGTCGTTTTAGTTCCTGTTTCTGTCTTTCCGTCTACCGTATATGTTACCGCTGCGCGGCATCCATTAAGAGCGTATGCGGTCTCCTCTACAGTATATCCGCCAGCTGTCTTCACGAGTTCAAGCTCGTATCGGTCTGTAGTTTTATTGTAGGTAAAATCTCTGTCCAGACTGTATTCTTTAGACTCACCATCTGCATTGTCAGTCACTTTGAATTTGATCGTCTTTGCAGCCTCTTCACTTGTGACATCACCGCTGATCGTCTTTGTAATGATCAGTTTTCCGAGTTTTTCGTAGGTGTTTTCGAATGCAGCTTCTGCAGTTCCATTTTCCTTTAACTCGAATGTCTCTGTCGCCGCTCCCTCATGCGGTTCTTCATCGATGACCCGCGTTCCATTTGCATCTGTCGCTTTAACAGCATGTTTTACCTTCGTTTCATCGTAGCCATCCAGCTGGTCTGTTCCTGTCTCCTCGACATAATATGTATCCGGAATTTCCGTGATCTCATATACATACGTATTATCTTCTTTTGAGCTTTCAAACTGATCTGCTGTGTACTTATGATCTGCGTCAGAGGCGGAAAATTCGGAAAGACCGATCGTCCTGACCGTAGTTCCATCTGCTTTCTTCACAACAAAGGCAAGTTTGTCCTTTACTTTGTCGAACTCGATTCCATTTAGGACTTTCTTAATGATAATGGCTCCTTTTTTGATCTTTTCATTCGGAATCGTCTTTGTAAATGCTTTGGTTAAACCTTCTTCCGCAGTGAATTTATATTTTGTCGTATCACGCTTATAACCCGTGGGGGCCTCGATCTCCTCGAGTGTATACTCTGTATTCGGCACGAGTTTTCCACTGGACATGGCAATTCCGCGCGCATTTGATGTGATTACAACTTCATTTCCTTCTGAATCATAAATAGCAAATTTAGCTCCCGCTAAAGGTGTCTGATCATCGGCATCCTCTTTATAGACTTTTACAAAGACAGATTTTCTCACATAACCGGTCGTTGCATCCTCTATCGTAAGGCTGCTGTCTGCGCCAAAGCTATTTCCTTCCGAATATCCCTTCAGGCTTGCGGAATTCGTCAGTTCCCCTTTCGTATCATAGATCTGTACCTTATACTCAAGAACATACGCGGCATTTCCACCGTGCGGAAGTGTTACCGTGAGTTTTGATTTGCCTCCCTCAGCAGTAATTTCATAGGAGTAATCCTTGTACAGCTGGCTTCCATCTTTCAAAACAGTTCCATCTGCCTGTACGATTCCCTTATACATCTCTATAGAATCGTCTACAAACAGCAGTCCGGATCCCAGCAGATCTACAACCTGAAGTTTTTCTGCCAATGGCTGCTCAGCAGCATTAAATGCTACTGTATACGTTACGTTTCCGGTCTCATCATCTGTCTGTCCATGAGTTTTAGCAATAATGTTATTTGTAAACGTTGTACTGCATGAGGTCTCCGTTCCATTCGGATTGGCCGCTGTTATAAGTTTTGTTCTGTTTGTGATCGTAGAAGTACCATTATTTTCCTTATAGGCGTCCCCATTTGCTACTTTCGCCGTATAACGAACGACCTTTGTTTTCGCCGCATCACTGGCCGTTGCTTTGATATCACTTGTATGAATTACCAGCTTTCCACTTTTCTTGTCATACTCATAATAATTTGGCTGCCTCGGATCGTTTGTAAGAGTGATCGGTTCATCCGCCTGCCTTGTCAGACTTTCCAGCGTGATCGGATGATGAGTGTTATCATTCTCTACAAGTTCCAGATGACCTCCGGCCATGTCATCCTCAAGACGTATGTCTTCCATCTCCATTTTGTTCTGGTTGAAGGTTATTTTATAACCGATATAATGTGTCTTATAATCGTAGGCTTTTTCTACTTCTTTTTTTACCACTGTACTTGTATAGAACAGTGATGCATCTGCCGGTATTTCCTTACTACTTCCATCATGTTCCAGATAAACATTATTCCAGATCCATCTGCTGTTATTTCCCGCCCATTCATTTGCGCGCTTTGGATCATTAAATTTTGTATAAATTTTAAAAGTTGCACTCTTTCCTTTTAAAAGATCCCCAAATTTAATTTCAACGATCTCTCTGCCATCATTTTTCTTTTTATTTGGATCCGATGTTATGGTGATCTTGTCGCTTAAATCAAGTTCTTCCGACTGTGCATTGCTCGCGCTTGCAGTTAACGTTGCCTTGCCAATTTTATAAAATACCTGTCCTTCTTTAATATGGTCTCTAACGACAACACCTGTCATGTCTGCTTTGTACTTATTTACCGTGACTTCCCACTCTACGATCTGCGTAGCTGCACTGTAGCCTACCGCTCTCTTAGAAATTGCGGCTTTCTGCTGAATCTGCGCGTTTTTCTCTACTGTCGGTCCTATCTTATCTGTCGGCTGTCCATCACCATCGTATGGGTTATTATATTTATAGCTGATCCATGCCTTGTTGGTTACCGCATTGTAATTCTGCTTTTTCCAGTCTTCAAAGTTTTTTATCTGTGTCTGATATGTGATTTTATAGGACTGGTTTCCACTCATATCGCCAAGTTCATATTTCCAGCAATAGCCGTCTTTATGATCTGGGGATTCCGTAAATTTTGTACGATCCGCCGGATCACCATCGATTTTTATGCTGCTTTGGATCACATCCATGATATTATAATCAAAATCATCATATACGATCACATCCTGGATATCATATCCATTGTTATTCACCGTGATCGTCCAGTCGATCACTCCATTTTCACCGATCACTCCGCCATTTTTCGTGATCCATGATTTCATTTCTTTTTGTATTTCTTTTCCGGCCGTGGCTCTGCCGACTTCCTGATCTGTATCCTTATCTACAAGGACCGCCGTATTGTTTGCGGGAATTTTTTTAATCTGATCTCCCTTTGTCCAGTCTTTTACGGCCCCGAACACATCCACGATTGTTTTGTATGTAAACTTAAGCGTCGTTCCCGGAGTTTTATTGTCGATCGAAAATTCCAGTTTTTTATTTGCGTCCGACGCGGTCATTGTCCAGGTACAATCCGCGTTGCTCGGTGACATTACATATTGGATCGAATCATCTACATATTTATGATTATCATGAATATAGTCCGTAAGACTGAACCCGTTTTCTGATACACCCAGGTTTTCTACCGTGATCGTCCATTCGATCTCATTATCAGCAGAAATTGCGTCCGATGCGGTTTTCTTTACCGTTGTTGTCGGTTTATTCTCCTGGATCGGAAGATCATAACGTTTTTCTCCAAACGGGATCTCAAAAACAAGTTTATCTTCTTTTTCCAGTTCTTTTTTATCTAGCGTAAATCCAATCGCGACTGTCACATCATAGAATTCCATGCCTTTTTCTTCATAAGTTACACTGAATTCTACGGTTCCATCTTCTTTAACAGTAACCGTTCCCAGTTCATGTGGATTATGATCCTCATCCGTCGCAATAACTTTGATCTCATGATTTCCTGTAAGCTTGATCGTATTGATCACATTTTGCAGTCCTGGAAGAGTATAGACTTCATCTTTCTTTATACAGATCCCCTCGGGAGTATCCGTGGCGTCCTCCGGCCAGTTTACAACGATCGGGTTCGTCTCTCCCTCATTAAACACATAAACGACCCGGAACTTATCATCCAGAGAGATCGTCTCATCCTCTTCAAGCTCGACCCAGTTTCCGCCTTTCTGCCTGTACAATTTCACATTTTTAACCGGAAATTCTCCCTTTTCATTTTGCAGTGCGGTCTCCGCCTGCAATAACTTCATATCCAGGATCGATTGACTCGCTTTCTGGAATTGCTCCGGTGTCATTATATCGCCATGATCGCCTGGTATTTTGACTGTTGATTCATCTGTGATACTGTTTCCCGTCTTTTCCGCGTCACTTGGCGTCACCACTCGTACTTCCTCCATCGGTTCTGTCACATCCATTTCATCTGTGGCTACCTCCTGGACGCGTTCTGACTCTGCCGCATATGTCATAACATTCGACGTCAGCATATTTCCAACCAGCAACAATGACATAAATCCTGCCAAAATACGTTTTTTCATCTTTTGCCTCTTTTTCTTTATTTTACAATGCGCATCAAATTCACTATATCATTGTTTTTCTGCCTTGTCACTTTATTTTATGGCTCATTTCAAAATTTCCATAATATTTTTACTTTACTTACTTTTATTGATTTTCCTTGTCAAAAAGACTACACTGTGTGTTACCAAAGAATGTTTTCAGCACACCGTTTCGCGGACCATTTCCGCGGCGGTTCTGCGATCAGATTTGACTCTGGAGGAATGACTTATGGATAAACTTCTTAAAGCTCAGGAAAAGAAACGGCAGACCCGGATCCGGATCGAAAATATCACGATCGTGCTGCTCGCCGTCTTTTCCTTTTTTCTGTTCCTTTTGACATTTTTCCCGTTTTCAAGGATCTCCCAGGCCATGCAGGGATCTTTCGAGATGGGGCGCATGGTCCAGCGTGCCTTTTCCGTTGTCCTCTTCGTCCTGTCCCTGCAGTTATGGAAGAGAAAACGGAATGCCTGGACCATCGCCATGGGGATCTTTGTCCTGAACTTTCTGCGCGGACTCATCGGGATGGGACATCCGCTGCACAACGGGATCATGGTCTTCGATCTTCTTTTATTCATTCTGTTTTTCGCGATGCGGAAAGATTTCTGCTGTCCGGCAGGACGTGAAAATAGGAAGCAGACTCTGATCCTGGCACTTCTCGCCATCGCGGGAGTCCTTGTAAACGTAGGCATTACCTGGCACTATATGCGCACAGGCGCTGCGGACGGCGTTTCTATCTCCTTTATCGACAGCTTCACGGAAGGGATCGGCATGATCTTCGGGATGGGAAGTCTCCCTGCATCCATGGCTGACCGCCACGGAACGGAATTCGTCCTGTTCTGGTTCAGCTGGGGCTGTATTCTCGCCGCGATTCTCTGTGCCCTGCGCCCATGGCTTCAGAAACAGGCCCATGGCGCCCAGGAGATCCAGCATGCGAGAACACTTTTAAACCTTTACAGCCAGAATCCCTGCTCCTATCTGGCACTGGAAGATGACAAGTGTCTGTATTTTGGCCACTCTGTCGACGGCGTGCTTCCTTATGGAACTGTCGGCGACACCATCGTCGTAAACGGTGATCCCGTGTGCAAGGATGAGGATTTTCCGGCTCTTCTCGCGGAATTTAAAGAATTCTGCCAGAACAGCGCCCACAACATCTTCTTTCTCGGCCTGACGGACTATTATCTCAGTGAATATGAAAGACAAGGCTTCGGCCTCGTAAAAAGCGGCGAAGAAGCGCGTTTCAAGCTCTCCGACTACGAGATCAGCGGCAAAAAGGGCGCAAAAATGCGCATGAACATCAACCACGCCACAAAGGCCGGTGTCACAGTCCATGAATACAAAGTTCTGGAGAAACGTGATCTGGATCTTGACCGTGAATTTGACCGGATCACCGATGAATGGCTGGATGGAAAGAAGAGCGGAATGCTGCAGTTTACCATGGGCACCGTTGGACTTGAGGATCCCATGGATAAGCGGTATTTCTATGCGTTAAACGCTGATGGGAAAATGGTTGCCTTTATCGTCTTTGTTCCATTCCTTGGAAAAAATGGCTATATGGCTGATGTGACGAGACATGGAAAGGATGCCCCCAGCGGAGTCATGGAAACGATCATCTATGAGGCATTCCAGGTATTTAAGGAAGAGGGCATCGGTTACGGCAGTCTTGGCGTTGCCCCGTTAGCGGGACTGGATGCGGAAAGCAAAAATCCGATGGAACGCCTGCTTCAGTTTATTTATGACCACTTAAATGCCTGCTACGGATTCCGGGACCTCTACCGGGCAAAGGAAAAATACAGCCCCACCGAATGGGTTCCGTCCTACTACGCGTATCTTCCGAAATATCCGACGCCGAGCATGCTCTATGCCGCTGTTGAGATCCAGAATCCCCACGGGATCCGGGGTTACATTCTGACGCTTCTTAAAGGGGAACTGCACAAATGGAAAAAATGATCTGCCGTCAGGGCATGGCGGATACGCCGCAGGCATGGATCTATTATAAGGAAACCGGCCGCGGGATTCCTGTCCTGATGCTGCATGGGAATGCGGAAACACATCTGATCTTTGATTATTACGAAAAAAGGCTGTCCATGAAATACCGAGTTATTCTCATGGACAGCCGCGCCCACGGGCGCTCGCGGATTAAACCGGAATACGCGAAGTCAGAGTTCACGACCGCGGATATGGCGAGGGACGCCGCGGCGCTTCTGGACGTTCTGCATATCAGGTCCTGTATTCTTTTTGGATTCAGCGATGGGGCAAATATTGCCCTGGAATTTGCGTCCCTGTTTCCGGATCGGGTCCGGGCCGTGATCGCTGTCAGCGGAAATATCTCTCCAGACGGGTTGATTTTTCCTGTCAAGGCGTTCTGTGCAGGGAAATATTGCTGTCTGAGGGCTGCGGCAGGGCTTTTTCGGTCTTCCTTCGGGAAAAATTCGATTGGAAAGCATATCTTCCCGCACCTTTTCCATCACCAGCAGCTCGCCTCCCTGCTCTGCAATTCTCCTATGATGTCCCGGGCGCAGCTTGAGAAGATCCAGGCACCGGTTCTTCTGATCGCCGGGACCAGGGATCTCGTGAAGGTCTCCCACTCCCGCCTTATGGCACGGCTGATTCCACGCGCGCAGCTGGTTCTGGTAAAGGGAGCGACTCATACGTCCATGTTTGGACGTAAAGCGTTTTATCTGAAGATAATTAGCGATTTCTTAGACAAATCACTGGTAAATATTTCCTGGTAAAATAATACGGCGGTATGAAGCTTACCTGGCATTCATACCGCCGTATATTATTCCTTAGTAATTCTCAATTCTTCTCTGTTTTCTCAGTGCGTTTCTGCGCTCTCCCGCTGCCCAGGCTGCCTTCTCTTCCTCGGTCTCAACGATGAGTCCAGGAACTTCCACCGGGCGGTCATTCTCATTGAGGGCTACCATAACGACATGAGCCGTATTTACAAGCTTTCTGCTTCCGTTAAGATCCTCCACGTAACTATCTACCTGCACCTCCATGGACGTGCGGCCGACATAGGTGATCTTTCCGAAAAGAAGCAGTGTGTTGTTGATGTGGACTGCCTCCTTAAACTGAAGGTTATCGATGGATGCGGTCGTCGGGTTGCAGTGGGAATGACGTCTCGCTACGACTGTGGCTACGATATCAATCCACTCCATCAGCTGTCCGCCGAATAAACGGCCGGCGCCGTTGATGTGACTGCTTAAAATGATCTGGGTCTGCTCAACTGCGGAATCTGATACATGACGCATTAATCTTGTTTCTTCCATAATAGTCTTTCTCCTCTCTCTTATCGGTTCAAACATACGAAATGTGTTTGGGGGTCGTACATTTGTCCCTCTGTCGCGATATCGTCCAGTATACCCGCTTCTTTTTTATTTTTCAAGCTTTTCCAGAAAAAATATGCTTTTGTAACTAAAATTCACATTTCCAATGCGATATGTTTGTTAATTTTTTGTCGCTGTGAGGTTCTGTTTTTATCCGGCGGGCATATATTGAACCAAATGGCTGTTTCTTTTGCGCCTGGTCAGCCAATATTTTTCGGAGGTCCGAAGATCTATGGCTTTTAAAACATTCCGTCTTGCTGCTGTCGTTTTATTTCTGACTGTTTTTACTTCCGCCTGTCAGTATGAGCGGATCTCCCCGCCTTTTTCCGCAGAGACCGGAGAATTCTATTCATCCGGGCAGTCTTCTTCTGGGAATCTTACGGGAAATTCCACTGAGAATTCCTCTGCTCAGAGTGATTTTGAGACTTTCTGTTCAGAACTTTTCAAAAAAGAGATGGAATCTTCCAGCACTCTGGACCTGCATTACACGCTGCTTCACCCGGAAACCTATGGAATCGATGCGGGAGAGCCCACCCTTGGTACATATAAATTGTCCGAGCTGATGAAAAACCATCGCGACCTTCATGAACTAAAAAAACAGCTTTCTGACTTTGAGCCAGATACGTTGTCCGGGGATCAGCAGATCCTCTACGATTCCCTGGCAGAAATGGCGGATACCGCTCTTCTCGCTGAAGGTCTGGAACTTTACGAGCAGCCCCTGGCACCCACCATCGGGATCCAGGCTCAGCTTCCGATCCTGCTCGCGGAGTATTCCTTTCACTCCGTCCGCGATGTGGAGGACTACCTGACACTGCTTTCCCAGATGGACTCCTACTACGGGGACATTCTCTATTTTGAAGAACAGAAAGCGGACGCCGGTCTTGGACCATCCGACGCGTCCATCGACAGAATCATGGACTCCTGCCGCAGTTATCTCATCGATCCGGAGGACAATTTCCTGACAGAGACCTTTGAGACACGGTTAAGTTCCCTTGAATCCTCTGTCTTCCTGTCCGATCAGCAGAAAGAGGACTTTCGTTCCCGCCATCTGTATGCCATAAAAAATTCTTTTCTTCCCGCCTACCGCCATCTGATCGACGGGCTTTCCGGTTTAAAGGGACGGGGGATCAATGAGGGCGGACTCTGCGGATTCCGGGATGGCAGACGGTATTATGAATATCTGCTCCGATCCGGCCCCGGGCTTTCCTATAATATAGAAGAATTAAAGACGGCCCTGTCTGACCGGATGCAGAAAGATCTGGAAACGATCTCCTCTCTCTCGAAAAAGGCAGGTTCTGATCTCTCTTTTTGCCTGACTGATCCGCCCGCGATCCTGACTGATCTGCAGACACAGATGTCCGGAGATTTCCCGGCTCTTCCCGAATCTTCAAAAAAATATGAGATCCGGTATGTTCCAGAGCAGCTGGAAGATACGTTGAGTCCGGCGTTTTATCTCACCGCGCCGTTGGATGATCCTGCCCAGAATGTGATCTACATCAATAACGGCAGTACCAGCACTGACGACGAGCTGTATCCCACACTCGCCCACGAAGGTTTTCCGGGGCATCTCTACCAGACCGTCTATTTCCGGGAACACACAGAAAATCCCCTGGCGGCTCTCCTCACCTGTTCCGGGGCAAACGAGGGATGGGCGACTTACGTGGAACATCTGTCCTATTTCTACGACAACGGACTTTCCGCGGAAGACAGCGCGTATCAGGCTGCCATGCGTTCCTTCTCCCTCTGTTTTCACTCACTTTTAGATATCGGAATCAACTATGACGGCTGGTCCAAAGACCAGGCCGCCGTATTTATCCGCACCTGCTTCGACGCCGATGACGCTCTGGTGGATGAACTCTGGCAGACTATGATCGACAATCCCACCAACTATCTGGAATATGCCGGCGGGTATGTGGAGATCATGGAGATGCGGGATGAGGCGGAAAAAGCATTGGGAAGCCGCTTTTCCGCGAAGGAATTTCATAAATTTCTCCTCGATCTCGGACCGGTTCCATTTTCTGTCACGCGAAAATATTTTAAGATGTGGTTGGAACAGGCTTGATCTGAGCATATGACGATACACGGCCCCCCGCGGGGGACGATTTCGGGCATAAAAATACCTGGTCAGAGTGAAATGATCCATCTCTGCCAGGTATTTTTTATGATCCGCAGTTGTTCAGTTTCTTTACTGCTGCCATGATCTCTGTGCGAATCTACTCCACATATCCCGCGTTCCAGAAGTACAGTCCGCTGTAGTTATTCAATCCTTTCACATGATCATTCCATGCATAGTTCGCGATATAATGACCGAAATTGAGGACTGCCAGGTAATCCCAGGAATATTCCTGGACTTTCTCCCATGCCGCCTTCGCGTCATCCATGTTCGTGGAAGTATTCATGTCATTTAAAAGGCTCTGCAGGGTCTCATCATCGTTCCAGCCCGCGTAATTCGGTCCGAAGTAGAGTTTCAAGGACGGGATCGGAACCTGTGAGAATGTACAGATATACATGTCATATGCTGTCGGGTCTGTGCTCTGTGCCTGAAGTGTCGGCCAGTCGACGATATTTAACTCTACCGGAATACCGACCGCCTCAAGTTCCGCCTGCATGGCCACTGCCATATAATCCATCTTATTTAATGTAGCTGCCGTCAGCTTCATCGGAGTTCCATCGTATCCGTTTTCCTTCAGGATCTCCTTTGCCTTCTCCGGATCGTGAACATTGTATTCCTCAGAACCGGCATCTGTATACCAGAACGGCTGCGCCTCATCCATATAGCAGGATCCTGTCACATAGCCGTTTGTTCCATAGGTGGCCGCCATGACTTCCTCATAGTCAAGGGCGTAGCTGACTGCCTGGCGGAACCACTTGTTTGCGCAGAGACCTTCTTTGTGGTTGATGATCGGCGCGATGGTTCCCTGCTGTGTGGAATAAACGGTGACACCGTCAAGACCGGAGATACGCTCCACATCGTCCGACGGAAGATTATAGATCACATCGTACTGACCAGATTCCAGTCCTGCGTTTCTTGTGTTGGATTCCGGAACGATCCAGAAAATAATCGTTTTTGACGGTGCCGCCTTATAACCGGCCCAGCCGTCCATCGGCTCTCCTTCTGTTCCGTACGGCACATAATCGTCAAACCGTTCCAGTTTTACATACTGATCCTGCGGCCATTCCACGAATTTATATGGGCCTGTTCCGATATATTCTGTCATGAAGCCGTTGGTGTCCTCTTTCTCACAGGCCTCAGCCGTCGTGATCGATGCCGGCTGTGCCGCGCCCGCGATCACGCAGGGGAAAAGCAGAATCGGCTTATCCGCCGCGATCTTTACGGTGTAATCGTCAACTTTCTCAAATCTCGCGTCGCCCACCATCGCCGAAGCCGTGCTGAAAGCGTTGATCCAGCGGTTCATGGATGCCACAACATCGTCCGCCGTCATCTCACTGCCGTCGTGGAACTTGACGCCTTTTCTTAAAATAAATGTGATCGTCTTCGCGTCCTGACTGACCTCATAGGATTCACAGAGTTCCGGAACCGCCTCACCATTTGCGTTTAAAGTGACAAGCTTCTCCCAACATGTTCCGTCCATCATCTGACGGGCGATCAGGCTGGAGTTTTTGTGAAGATCCAGGGACGGTGCCTGCTGGGCGACTGCAATGTTTAATGTATCTTTATATGTCGCGTTCGGATCGGCAACGGCTATTGTGGCTCTGCCGTCAGCGGCACCCGCGGTTTCTGTCCCGGAAGTTCCTGTTCCTGAAGCAGAAGTTTCTGATGCTCCCGTATCTGTTGAGGTCTTTGATCCGCCGCAGGCGGTAAGTGCCATAGTGGCCGCCATGGCGGCCGCGATATATCTCAATGCTTTTCGTCTCATACTGTTGTCCTCCTGCTTTCTTACTGATATAAAGAAAATTACATTTTAAACGGACAAGGAGGAGTCCCACATGGTTCCGGGGACTCCTCCTTGAGTTTCATAATTATTCTTTTATTCCCGCATTCCAGAAATACAGACCACTGAATGTATTTAATCCTTCTATATCAGAATTCCATGCATAGTTTGCGATATAATGTCCTGCGTTGATGAGCGGCAGATACTCCCAGGAATATGCCTGAAGATCTTCCCAGGCAGTCTTCGCCTCATCCATTGTAGTTGCCGTATTCATTGCCTCAAACTTCTCTGCAAGAGTTGCATCATCAGACCAGCCCGGATAATTTGGTCCGAAGTAGAGTTTTAAGGATGGTACTGGAACCTGTGCAAAAGATGTAATGTATAGATCAAACTTATCTGGATCTTTTCTATAATCTGTCAAGGTCGCCCAATCCACCGTCGTAATCTCTGTCGGGATTCCGATCGCCTCTAACTCCTGCTCCATTGCTACTGCAATGTAATCCATATTATTCAAGTTCGCACAAAGAATCTTAAATGTCTCACCATTATAACCATTTTCTGCAAGAATTTCTTTAGCTTTTTCCGGATCTTTCTGGTTGTAATTTTCTGAACCAGCATCGGTATTCCAAAATGCCTGTGCCGCATCCATATAACAGGAACCAAGTTCATATCCACCTTCTCCATAGCAGGCAGTCAAAATCTCATCCATGTCCAGTCCGGTGTTTACTGCTGTTCGGAAATACTGGTTTGCCGCAATTCCCTTTTTATGGTTAAATACAAGAGCAATTGTTCCTGCCTGTAAGGAATGTACAGTGACATTGTCCATTCCCTCAACTCGCGGAACGTCATCATTCTGTACACTATAAATAATATCATACTGTTCTGTCTCAAGCCCTGCCACGCGGGTAGTTTCCTCCGGTACAATATCAAATTCCAGAACCTTTGTCGGTGCCGCCTTATATCCAGCCCAGCCATCCATCGGTTCGCCCTTTGTTCCATACGGAACATAGTCATCAAACCGCTCCAGCTTTACGTACTGATCCTGTACCCACTCAGAAAACTTATATGGACCAGTTCCGATATAATCCGTCATAAATCCGTTCGAGTCTTCTTTCTCGCAGGCCGCTGCTGTCGTGATTGCCGCAGGCTGTGCCGCTCCTGCAATCATGGACGGAAGTAAAAGAATCGAATGATCTGCAGTAATCTTTACGGTATAATCATCCACCTTCTCAAATCTTGCGTCACCAACGGTACTTTTCGCTGAGCTGAATCCTTCGATCCAACGGTTCATGGACGCAACTACATCATCGGCTGTCATCTCACTGCCGTCATGGAATTTTACACCTTTTCTTAAATAGAAAGTGATTGTCTTCGCATCTTCACTTACATCATAAGATTCGCAAAGTTCCGGAACTGCTTCCGCGTTCGCATTCTGTGTTACCAGTTTTTCCCATACAGTTCCATCCATCATCTGCCGTGCGATCAGCGTGGAGTTTTTATGAAGATCCAGGGACGGCGCCTGCTGTGCAACTGCAATATGTAATTCTTCTTTATATGTCGCATTTTCATCCGCAACTGCCGCTGCTGTTGTCTCCGCCGCAGCCGTGTCGCTTCCGCCTGCCGCCGCTGTCGTTGTACTGCTTCCAGAGCCTCCGCATGCGCTGAGGACTGCTGCCGCTGCCAGAACTGCTGCTGTTACTTTTGCACTATTTTTCCTCATAATCTTCTCCTCCTTGAATCTTGCGAATTTATTTCACGGGATACTGTCATTCTTACCTTTCTGTACTGCAGACAGGATCCGTTGAAATCTTAATTATGTTTCCTCTTCACTCTCTTTTTCATGAAGAAGACATGCCGCCCGGTGTCCCGGTGTGATCTCCTGCATTTTCGGCACTTTTCTGGAACAGAGCTCGGTCGCGTACGGGCATCTGGTGTGGAAAACGCATCCGGCCGGCGGATCGATCGGCGACGGAAGTTCACCTTTTAACTGGATCCTCTCTTTTGAAACATGCGG
>Ga0129312_1000647_pt1 | contig 26719 bp, 30 predicted proteins | sample O827metagenome_FD_94434 | JGI IMG/M metagenome (GOLD analysis project Ga0129312, IMG submission 94434) | Orangutan group fecal microbial communities from Wisconsin, USA - O827 metagenome | ecosystem: Host-associated > Mammals > Digestive system > Large intestine > Fecal | place: USA: Wisconsin... | reverse complement strand
GGGGCAGATGACGGCGGCGGTGAAAGCGAGCAGCAGAACGCCTCACTCAATGACCGTTTCGTCGTTCCGCCGTTCTCTATCCTTGACACCCGTAAGGGCTATTGGCAAGCCCGCAAGAAGATGTGGCGTGAGCAGATTGGGGATATGGGCGAGAGCCGCAACGACAAACTGATAACAAGCCCCGAAATCAAGTACAAAGACCTGTACAAGCGCACCCGCAAGCACCGCGAGGAACTCGGAGTATCGTTCAAGGAATACATCGAGAAGTATGTCCCCGCAGAGGTTCTTGAACACGAGGCGAACAAGGTCTTGTCAAAGGGCGTGAGCCTGTTCGACCCTGTGTTGAGCGAAACGATGTGCAAGTGGTTCACACCTTACGAGGGCGCGAAAATCTTCGACTGTTTCGCGGGCGACACCTACAAGGGTTTAGTCTTCGCGATGTGCGGGTTCAGTTTCCGCGGCGTTGAACTGCGGCAGGAGCAGGTGGACATCAACAACCGTGTCCTCGAGGGGCGCGGTCTTGACATCGAATACATCTGTGACGACGGGCAGAATGTCGCAAAGCACTTCGACCCCGAGAGCCAAGATATGCTGTTCAGTTGCCCTCCGTACTATGACCTCGAAGTTTACAGCAAAGACGAGCGCGACGCTTCCAACCAAGGCACCTACGAGGAGTTTATCGCTATCCTCGACAAGGCGTTCAAGGCTGCGCTCACCTGTTTGAAGCCGAACCGCTTCGCTGTTGTCGTTGTCGGCGATGTCCGCGACAAGAAGACAGGCTTCTATTACAGTTTTACGGATGATGTCAAGCGCATCTTCAAGGAGGGCGGGGCAAGCCTTTATAACGAAATCATCCTCGTTGAAACGGGCGCAAGCACAGCCCTGCGTGCCTCCCGATATATGGAGAGCCGCAAGATCGCGAAGATGCATCAAAATATCCTCGTCTTCTATAAGGGCGACCCGAAGGACATCCGCGCCAACTTCCCGAAGATAGACTACAATCCCGAGGATGAACAGGCGTTCGCAGCCGAAGCCACCGCCGACGGTGAGGAACAGCCCGTTGAAGCGGAGGTCGTTGACGAGAACGGCAAGCCGATACACGACACGGAGGAGGACAGGCTGATGAAAGAACTCGTCGAGTTCCGCAAGCCGTACATCGCGAAGAAACTGATCGCGTATGAGCACTACCCGAAAATCAAGGACGCTATCGCCAAGGGTGACATCCACATTGAGCGAAACCCCGAAACGGGTGCTATCGACGGTTACCTGTGGCTCGAGAACTTGAAGAAGAAGCCTCTCAGCCGCATCTACGAGATATGCAGCGCACGCAAGGGCTTGGGGCGTGAGTTGATTGAGCGGGCTATCCGCACACGCAAGCACGACACCCTGCAACTGTATGTCGTCGATTACAACAGCAACGCGATAGGGTTCTATAAACACCTCGGATTCGTGGAGGTGGAGCGCGAGACGGGCAAGAAAGTGAACAATATCACAATGGAGTACAGGGGCTGATATGCAGACGGTTACAAACATACCACAGGACTATACGCTGACTCGGTATTTCGCCAAGTTTTACAGCCTGTACAGCGTCAAGAGCCTACCGACGGCGGTCGCCTGTAACAGCCGCCTCCGCAGCGTCTTGAACATTGTGAACAGGAAAGCGGGAGTTTCCCTCTTGCAGGGGGCTTCCGATTCCTTTGTCCTCCCCGTCCCGAAGCCCGCTGTCAAGGGGCGCATCTTCGTCGCTTTCAGCAGCGGCAAGGACGGCTTCGCGACGGCTATACGGGCGGCACAGGACGGCTTCGCGCCGACGCTTGTCTATGTCAGCGGCGTGAATAAGAGCCTCCCGAGCGAGAAGCGTCACGCCGAGAGCATAGCGCGGGCGAGCGGCTTCCCGTTCCGTGAAATCAAACTGAACATACAGGGCAACAAGGAGTGGAACGAACACCCGATGAAGAACCTCCTTATCCTGTCCCTGCTGATTGACGAGGGGCTGAAAGAGGGCGTACACCGCTTCGGCTTCGGCAACTGTTTCGATGATGACAGCGCACATTGCAGCATTGACTATGACCTGTCCGACAGTTTCGACCTCCTGCGGCGGTACATCTTCTTTGTGCGGCAGTTCGTCCCCGACCTGTCGCTGTATTGCCCGATGTGCAACACGCTGCAATCGTTCTATACGATACAGGCGTATGACAGGCGGCTGATCCCGCTTCTTTCGACCTGTATAACGCCCGACTTCCGCCGCCCGATGATACGAAAGGCGAACATCGCCAAATATGGGGCTGATGTTATGCCCGCTGACGGCTGCGGCGGCTGTTACAAGTGTGCGGACGAGTACTTGTACAGGCTGAAATTCGGCTTCGTGAGGAACAGCCCCGCGTATGTGCAGAAGTGTATGAGCGCAAAGGCGCAGTTCGATGTCAAGTACAAGGAAAAGGACTTCAAGCACACCGTCGACAGGCGTTTCAACCGTTGGGGCGGACGGGACACGGCGGAGGTGCAGGTTCTCGTTGACCGTGTCGGTTACTATATCGGGACACTCGAATACGACAAGAAAACCTGCAAGTGGTACACCCGCGACCATTTCGGCTCACACCATTACCCGACAAGGGAGGCGGCGGAAGCCGTCTGTGAGCGTTTCAAACAACTTTACAGATTATGAGCAAAGCACAGACAAAACGAAGAAACCAAATACAGCAGGGGCGGCTCGAGATAGTCGCCAAACTGTACAAGCGCGGTTACAGTTACCGACAGATACAGGCGGAGGTGATGAAGCGGCTCGCGCTCCCGACATACAGCCTCAAGACCGTGAACCGCGACATCCATTTCCTCCTTGATGAGTGGCGTGAAAACCGCCTCGAGGATATGGACAAGGCGTTACAGTTGGAGTTGGAGCGCATCGACGACACCGTGCGCGAGTTATGGGAACAATGGGAAAAGTCCAAGGAGGACTATACCCGCACGACAAACACCCGCAAGGGAACGCCGAAGCGCGACGAACAGACGGGACAACAGAGCATCAATACCTACGGCGTTGAAACCAAGGCGATGAATGTTGTCGGCTTGGGTAACCCGTCCTACATCGCGGAGATACGCGCACAACTCGCGGAGCGTCGCAAACTCCTCGGACTGTACGCACCCGAGAAGAAAGACATCAGCGGGGAGATGTCCTTTGCGTCGTTCCTCGTTGAAAGCGGAATGTTAGACGAGGCGGAACAGGGCGGAGAAGCCGCATTTCAGCCCACACAAGCGTCCGAAGCCGATTAGTCGGACAACTTTACCGCCCGAACAACAAAAGCCCCTGTACGGGGCGCAAAAACGCTTACAACAGGAATGACACCAAGACAACAGGAACAACGACAGAAAGCCCTCGCGCTGATGAACGCTTGGCGTGCGGATTGGAATAAGTTCGCCCGTGATGTCCTCGGCGTGACCCTTGACGCGGAGCAACAGGCGATACTCTCGTCCGTGCAGCACAACCCCCGCACAAGCGTCGCCTCGGGGACAGCCCGCGGAAAGGACTTTGTCGCTGCCGTCGCCGCCCTCTGCTTCCTGTACCTCACACCCCGTTGGAACAGGAAAGGTGAACTCGTCGAGAACACAAAGGTCGCCCTCACAGCCCCGACGGACAGACAGGTGCGAAACATTATGCTTCCCGAAATCAGCCGCCTGTTCAACAGGGCGAAGGCTCGCGGGGCAACCCTGCCTGGACGACTGACAGCCTACGACATACAGACCGACAGCAAGGAATGGTTCTTGACGGGCTTCAAGGCGGACGAGCATAACCACGAGGCTTGGTCGGGATTCCACGCCGTGAACACGATGTTCGTCGTGACGGAGGCTTCGGGTATCAGCGAGAACATCTTTGAGGCTATCGAGGGAAACCTGCAGGGCAACTCCCGAATCCTTATCGTGTTCAACCCGAACACCCTTGTCGGCTATGCCGCCCGCAGCCAAAAGGGTGACCGTTGGGCGAAGTTCCGACTGAACAGCCTCACAGCCCCGAATGTCGTTGAACACTCGAACCGCTTCGCGGGGCAGGTTGATTACGCTTGGGTGCAGGACAAACTGCAACAATGGTGTACGCCTATCAGCGCGGAGGAGGTGACGGAGGAGTTCGACGACTTCCTGTTTGAGGGGCGTTGGTATCGTCCCGAAGACCTGTTCCGTATCAAGGTTTTGGGAAAGTTCCCGAAAGTCGCCGAGGATGTCCTTATCCCGATGCAGTGGCTTGAAGCCGCGCACGAGCGTTGGAAAGAGGCTCACGGCATTGAGCCGTCCGATGATTGGCAGGAGTGCCTCGGTGTCGATGTCGCGGGTATGGGACGCGACGCGACGGTCTATTGTCGGCGCAAGAACATTTGGGTCGCACCGTTCCGTTGCCAAAACAGCGGCGGCACGGCTGATCACATGAGGGTGGCGGGAGAGATACGCGCCGCCCGACAGCACAATCACCGCCTGTTTGTCAGCATAGACACAATCGGCGAGGGTGCAGGCGTTTACAGCCGCTGTAATGAAGTCGAACCGAACAGCCCGTACATCATCAGTTGCAAGTACAGCGAAGCCGCGAGGATGAACGAGCGTGAACTGTCGGACACCACAGGGGAACGCCGCTTCGCCAATATGAGGGCTTACCTGTTTTGGGCTGTCCGCGATTGGCTCGACCCCCGCAACAACACAGGGGCTATGCTCCCGCCCGACAGCCTGTTTGACGAGGAGGCGACGGAAATCCGTTGGAGCGTCCGCAGCGACGGGCGCATACTGATAGAGCCGAAAGACGACATCAAGAAGCGTATCGGGCGAAGCACCGACCGTTTCGACGCGCTCGCCAACACTTTCTACCCTGTGCGCGTCCGCAAGCCTATCGACACAGCCCGTCTGTCACGATTAGTACATTGATATTCAATAACATACAAAAACAAAAGACAATGCCTACACTAACAATCGAAGAAATCCTCGGTGCGCCCGAGTTGACGGCGGCGGAAAAGGTTGCCGCGCTGAAAGAAAAGTCTATCATCGTCCCGCCTTGGTTCGGGGCAAAGGGGCTTCGCTGTGAGTACAACCCACAGGAACACCCTGTGATGAAGAAGAACCTGTACCCCGATGTAGTGAACGATGACGGGACTATCGACCGCGTGACACGCATAACCTACGACCTGCAGAGGCTCGCCACGAAGCGAATGACGGAACTCGTCTGCGGGATACCCGTGAAGCGCATCTACAAGCCCGAGAATGACACACAGGCTGAAATCGCGAAGTACCTCGAAGCAATCTTCAACCGCAACCGCATTGACAGCGTGAACATCGAACGCTGCAATATGCTGTTCGCGGGCTGTGAGGTCATGACGCTTTGGTACGCAGCCGAGCAGCCGAACAACCTGTACGGCTTCGATTCCCCGACGAAACTCCGCTGCCGCAACTTCTCCCCTATGCTCGGCGATGAACTGTACCCGCTGTTTGACGAGTACGGGGATATGACAGCGATGTCTATCGGCTATACCCGCAAGGTCGGGAAGAAGACAGTGTCGTTCTTCGACACCTACACAGCCGACCGACATATCAAGTTCAGCAACGAGAACGGTGATTGGGGCATTGTCGAGGACGAGGCTATCACGCTCGGCAAGATACCCTGTGTGTACGCCTACCGCCCCACCCCGATATGGGAGGACACCTCGAAGATTGTCTTTGAAATGGAATGGGCGATGTCCCGCAACGGCAACTACCTCCGTAAGAACAGCAAACCGATTTTCGTCGTGTTCGCCGACGAACAGATACAGTACGGCGACGAAAAGGACGAGCGGGCGGAGTTCAAGGCTGTTATGCAGTACCCGAAAGGCAGCACGGCGCAGTATGTCACTTGGCAACAGGCTGTTGAGAACTTGAAGTTCTTTGTCACGGAACTGCGGCAGACTTTCTTTACACAGTTGCAACTCCCCGATTGGAGTTACGAGAGCATGAAGTCCAACGCGATGTCGGGCGAGAGCCGCAAGCAGTTGTTCATCGACTGTCAACTGAAAGTCAAGGACGAGAGCGGGCGGCTTATCGAGGCGTTCGACCGTGAAGTGAATGTCGTCAAGGCGTTCCTCAAGACTATGCTCCCCGAGAAGTATCACGCCGACATCGACGCTCTCCCTGTTGCAACCGTCATCACGGCGTTCACGATAACCGACGACAAGGACACTATCACGAACCTTATGGCTGCGAACGGCGGCAAGCCGCTGATGTCACAGCGCGAGAGTATCGAGGAGTACGGACACAGCGACGATGTCGATAAGACAATCGAGGAGATAGAGAAAGACAAGGAGGGGGATGTCTTCGAGCCGTATGAGTAGGAAAACCGTCAAGCCCGCAGTACAGGCGCAGCCGACGTACACCCCGCGACCGCCCCTTGAACCGATTGTCGTTCCCCCGACAGACGGTTTCAAGGAGGCTGTCTTTCGGGAGATACAGGCTCTCGAACATGCTCGCGTGGACGCGCACCGCTCCCCCGATTATGTCCTGCGGATAGAGTTCCAACAGCACCTGTCAGCCGCGCTGAACGCCCTGTATAAGGAGGGTCGCATCAAGGTCGGGCTGACAATCAACGACAAGTACATAACAACCAAAACAGACAACGACAATGGCACAGAAAAAGAAACCGACACAGGCTGTTGAACACGCCGCTCCCGCTTTCCTTTGCGGGGGCTGTGTCTATGCCTACGACAGCAAGGCGGGACGCGGACGCTGCTCCCGCACCGAAACCGAAATCAAACTGAACGACCCCGCCTGTGATCACGGCGAAAAAAGACAGTAAGCCGAATGCCGAAACTATCATCTTGGGAACGGAAGCACCGCGCCAATATGAGCGGCTATCAGCGACAGATAGACGCGCTGTATAACGATGTCATCAAGGAGGCTTCGCTGTTGGCGACTTCCGTCCCGAATTTCAAGGCGGAGAGCCTGTTTCGCTTCACGGACTATCCAACCCTCCGCAAGCGTGTCGAACGCCTGTTCTCGGCGATGAACAGCCAAATGTACGGCATCATTGTCAACGGCATTGAGGCTGAATGGACGCTCGCCAACAACAAGAACAGCGAACTCGCGCGGCAGGTTTTCGGTGACAATATCGGGAAACTGTCACAGGCGCAGTATCGCCGTTATTTCAGCACCAACGACGCAGCCCGCGAGGCTTTCATCGCCCGCAAGGAGGCGGGGCTGAAACTCTCCGACAGGGTGTGGCGATACACAGGGCAGTTCAAGGAGGAAATCGAACTCGGGATTGATGTCGGGCTTCGCGGCGGACAGAGCGCGGCTGATATGGCTCGCGACTTGAAGCAGTACCTCCGTGAACCCGACCGCCTGTTCCGTCGCGTCCGTGACGAACACGGGGAACTGCAACTGTCGCGGGCGGCACAGGCTTATCATCCGGGGCAGGGTATCTATCGCTCGTCGTACAAGAACGCCCGCCGCCTCGCCGCCACGGAAACGAACATCGCTTACAGAACATCCGACTTCGAGCGTTGGAAGCAACTTGACTTTGTTGTCGGCATTGAGATACAGTTGTCGAACAACCACCCCGAACCCGACATCTGTGACGAATTGAAGGGGCGTTACCCCAAGGATTTTAAGTTCACGGGGTGGCATCCATATTGCCGCTGTCACGCTGTTTCAATCCTCAAAACGGAGGAGGAAGTCAAGGCTGACACGCAGAAGATTCTCAACGGCGAACCACTCGACGGGGACAGCGTGAACCGTGTCGATGATGTCCCACAGGCTTTCAAAGATTGGCTGCAGGACAATTCCGAGCGCAGTAAGCGCACATACAGCAAGCCGTACTTCATCACGGATAACGAGAAGTACATCCCGAAAGCACTGCGGGAGGCTTACGGCTCGAAACTCCCTTATCCGACATTCGCCGAATACGAACAGGCGATGAAGTATAACAGGAAGTACGGGAATTTCAGTAAGGAACAGTTGCAAAACATCAAGAAACTGAACGCTTCTCTACCTGTGATACAGGGGCAGATAATGCCTTTCGGGGCTGCGGACAGCAAGCACCCGAACCCGAATTTCGACATCCCGAAAGCCTGCGACTTGGGCTATCATCACAACTGTCAAACCTGCACGCTCGCATACGAATTGAGGCGCAGGGGCTTCGCTATCGAGGCTATGGCAAACCCCGTGAGCGGTTCTGTGAACGGTATTAACTACAGGGAGTTCGATTTGTTCTGTGCGGGACGCAAGACTGATTGGACGCAGCGTTTCTTGGCACAGGACGGCGGACAGGTTCAATCCTTTGTTTCGAGCGGTCTCGCCGACACAGTTGAAGCGAAACGCCTGTTTATCGAGGGACACGCAACCGCGCAAGGGCGGTATGAGGTATATTGCATGTGGAAAAGCAAGGACGCGCACGTTTTCATCGTTGAAAGACAGAAAAACGGCAACCTCTTATGGTATGACCCTCAATCGGGGCAGAAAGCCAATGAGTTTGCCGAAAGATATCTGCTGAACATGAAGCCCGCAGGGATTCGAGTCACGAGGATAGATGACGCTCTTATCAACCCCGTGTTCGCGAAACGCCTAATAAAGTCGGGAACATAGATCCAACCCGTCCAAGCCGCTGATGATTGAAAGCCGCCCGCCGTTATCCTGTATGAATGTCGGAAGCCCTGTCGGGACGGGGTTCCCGTTCCCGTCAACACAGCCGACGGAGTAATAATCGAAGCCGTCCAAGCGACCCGCATATTCAACTCTGTTGAAACCGTTGCGGGAGGCTTCGTTCTGTACGGGGGAGGGTATGCTGTGTTTGCTCATAACGCTGCAAATTTAACGGTTATTCTTGAATTACAAAAATCCACTGAATCAGTTATTTTCATCAAATACGCCCGTATTCGCCGCCAAAACGAAAAGTGGTATAAACCCTTATCCCTTTCCTTTCAAGCGCGACATGCGGGCGCAAATTGTTTAATCGTCGCACAGGATAGCCCTGCGCTTGCGTTCTATGGGTTCACGGGTGATGTGGACATCCCCGCTGCGGGAGGTGTACTCATTGCCGTCCGACACGCCGATGTTCCACAGGCGGGTGACCTTGCAGCCGACCTGCTCGGGGGTGAATTTCTCATAGATCGCCGTGAGGCTGTGAAAGAAGAACTCCGTTCTGTCTTCCTCCTCAAAGGGTGGCTCGTTGAAAGCCACGCGGTATATGTATTCTGTTTTCGCCATACTCTACTGATTTTTTTATCGTCGGCGGACACGGAAAACTCCGTTTGCCGCCCTATGTATATCCTTTACTTTACTTTACTTTACTTTACTTTACTTTACTTTACTTTACTTTACTATGGGGTTTTGGACTGCCGAAACTATGCCAAAACACGGCACTAATATGGTTTCGGCGCGCCATAACTCATAGCAAAACGCTCGGGTTATCGGCGCGGAAACCCTTATTATCTTGAGTTTCCGCCGCGGAAACCCTGTGAAGTAGGAGTTTCGGGAGCGGAAATCTATAACTAAAACCAACCATTCTCACAACACCGCCTCCAAAAATTATCTCGGGCTTGCTTCGCGAGTTTCAGTTGCCTGTCCGTGATGGTGTCATAGGAAAGTCCGAGGGCACGAAGTCCCACTTCCCAATCGTCGCTGATTTGGCATTCGTGGTTGGCGTATTCATACTCACAGGCGGCGATAAAGTTCGCGTCATCCTCGAGGAATTCTTCGAGTTCTTTGTTTATGCTGTTCATAAGGGCGACATACGCTTCCTTGTCGGACTTGCGGATAAACACCCCGTAACCGAGGCTGATAATCTTTTGCCTGTCCTCGGGCGTGTCTTGAAGTCCGAACCTGTTTGTCATCATTTCGGTAAACTGCTTGTCGCTGAACGCCGCCCCGAGCGGGAAAGCGTCCACCCTTGCCTGTTGGCGGGATTTGAGTTGTTGGTATGCATTCATAACTGTTGTCTGTCTTGTGGTGATTAATGAAAGCCCGACAGGGCTGTTTTGGGGCGGCTGTCGGGCTTCGTGATTCTTTATGCGGGCAGTTTTACCCTGCCGATCAACTCGCCGCTGATTTCGTGAAGTTCGCGGCTTCTCTGTGGTTCGAGGTCGCGGGCGTGTGCCGTGATAGCCTGTGTGAGTTTCCACAGCGTCGGTGCGCCTGTCACTCCGTCGTCGGGATTGTTGTTCATCAATATCTTCTGCACAGCCTCTCCCTCGGCTTTCAACAGCCAACCGTCACGGGTGAGTTTCTTTACCTCGTTGTCGAGGTCAACGACCATTTCGCTCGCGCCCTGTATCTCGTGAGCCTTGCGCAGGAGGTTGTCCTTGCTGTAAAGCCCCTGTGTCAAGTCACGGACGGCGGACACGGTCGTCTGTGTGTCGAGTTCGTATGTGCGCTGTGACAGGGCGAGGTTGTCGGGGAGTTTGCTTCCGAGGTGTACCTGCCGCATAACGCTCTCCCTCACCATACCGTTCAAACAAGCCCCGTTCAACAGGAACGAGCGCATATCAACGCTCCCGTCGCCATAGTCCGATGTGCTGAACCTTGCGCCCGCAAAGATAACCACATCGCCGTTGTTCTGTGTCGGGATAACGAACGGCTCGGGGAGTATCGTTTCCGCCCATACTTTCGTGTCGGTCATATAAGCGTCCGCCACGACAGCCCCCTGTCCCGCTGCCTCCATAATGAACGCCGTGAGGATGTCCACGCTGTTCAGTCGGCGGTAACTGTCGCTCAACACGGCTCGAACCTGCGTCCCGACCGCCCTCACGAGGACGCGGCTGCGGTCAGTCCAACCGCTGTGTTCGTTCAACAGGTGGGAGGCGAGGTCACGCTGCCAACCCTTGCCGCCCGCGAGGGTGCGGAGGTATCGCTGCGGGATTCCCATACGGTCGGCAATCTGCCCTATGGCGTTGTCGTGCATCGTGAACTGCCCGTCGGGCATATTCATCACGACCTGCCCGTCCTGCGGGTGCGCAAAGGTGATTACAGGGCTGTGGTCGTTCATCTTGAGGTTCACTCCTATCGGGGCGATGAAGTCCTGTGAAATCTTGCCCTCCGCCTGTAAGCGGTTCAGCGTGGCTTCAACGCCCGCCGCCTTGCCGTCAATCATACGGCGAACTTTGTTAATGACTACCTCGTTCAGTCCTTGCTGAACGCTGTTGGTGTTGTTGGATAAAATCTGTTCCATACTGCTGTTTGATTAAAGGGTTAATACTGATATAGTTAAAAATTCTTGTGCTTTGATAAACAGGGCTTCGCCTGTGAGTTCGTCGGCGGGTTCAAACCCTGCGAGGTATGCAGCCTCGATGATTGTAATCTGTTCCTGTGTCATGCTAACCGTTGATTTCAATTACTGAAAATTCCATTTTGTCGATATCCTCCTTACTCGCGCCGTTGCGAAGGCAGTAGTTTATAAACTTCTGCGGAGCGTGCGTATTCTCAATGATGAAGTCGCCGTAACTGAAACGGAACTCGACATCAAGATCCATAAGGAAAATCCCGAAGGATTTGGGGGCGTTCTTGATTGAAAGTGCTGTATTCATACTGACGTGGATTATTTTGCATAAAAAGTTACAACTACGCCTCTGCGGAGTTTGCAGGTGCAACTGTCCGCCATACTGTCGTAAGCCCTGTCGAGGAACTTCTGTAAAAACGCCTCCCCGATAAGTGCGATGATGCCGCTCACGCCCATAAGGGTGTGCAGCCTCTGTCCGTCCTCTGTCATTCCGTCAACCTTGATTCGCCAATCTCTGTTGATCTGTTTGCTCGTGTATTTCATCGTTGCTGTCATTTGGTCAAAGTGTTTATATTAAAATCACACTGCAAATATAAGTGAAGTATTTTAATTATAACACACTTCTGCGAAATATTTTTAACTCTTCCTTTAATTTCTTTTATTTCGGGGACAGTCCGCCCTGTGCGCGGGGGTTGATATGTCAAAATTTCGATATATCAAAATCTTCAGCGAGTTAATTAACAAAATTTCGTGATTATATTGCAATCACTAAAATAAAATTGCATATCTTTGTCCCATTATCTTTTCAGTTAATTTCATAGACGTATGAACAAAGAAATCTACAACGCACTACTCGCAGCACTGAAAGCCAAATTTGAGGGGGTCAGTGATGCAGTACTCGACAGGGTTATCAAGAGCAAGTTTGGTAAGACTGTCACCACAACAGAACAGGTGGAAACCGCCGTCGCGGGTGTCACTTGGCAGTCAATCATCGATAGTTACGGCGACAGCCGTGCTACCGAAGCGCAGGTCACAGCGGTAAGCAACTACGAAAAGAAGCACGGGCTGAAAGACGGCGTGAAAATCGGAGGGGGCGAACATATCGAACCGCAACCGCCAAAAACAGAACAGGACGGGGATATGCCCGCTTGGGCGAAGGCTCTCGTTGACAGCAACAAGGCTCTTACCGACAAGTTGAACACCCTCGAGGGTGACCGCACCACAGCGTCCCGCAAAGCGAAACTTTCATCTGTTGTCGAAAAACTGCCCGAAACGCTCCGCAAGGCTTACGAACGCACGCCTGTTGACAAAATTACAGACGAGGAGTTTGAAACCCTGCTCGGCGAAATCACCACAGAGGTTGACGGGCTTGCCACAATGGTACAGGCGAAAGGGTCGGTTTTCGGAAAGCCGTCCGCACAGAACGGAAGACATGCACAGCAGACCGCCGAACTCACCAAGGAGCAGATTGACGCTATCAACAAGCGCGACACGGTCAGCAAGGAAAATCAGCCGTTCTAACAGCAACACAGAAGTTTAATTATCAAAAAATCCTACAGCAATGTCAATGACAGTAAACAAGCGCAAGGATTCCAACCTCCCCAAGGTTTTCATCCATAAGGTTGCGGACATCCGCGGCGGCGTTTCCGTCGCAACCGCCGACCTCAATGTTGATTTCCTCCACGAGGGGCGTGTCCTCGGCGCACCCGTGAACGGTATCTGCCACGTTGTGAAGTTCGCAAAGGTGCAGACCAACGCCGTCGATTCAGCGGTCAAAATCAAGGTTTACAAGGGTCACGACTTCAAGGTTGACGATGTAATCTGCGCCGCCGAGAACGGTGCGGCTTACGCAATCACCAAGGTTGACACCTCGAACGCCGCTTACGATGAAATCACAATCGGAACAACCCTCGGGGTTGCCCTCACCAAGGACACCTCGTTCATCTTCCACGCAAAGGCAGAGGGCGCAACAGGCGCAGCCTTGGCACACGAACCCCTTTCCGTCGTCGGCACAGGCAAGCCTGTTGTCAAGAACAGCAACATCGACACCGACGCTTGGGTTATCGGCGTAACCAAAGGCAACGAACTTCCCGCCCTTATCGCAGGTAAGTTGAAAGGCATCATCAACTACTAATCATCACAAGAACAATGGCAACAATCGTAAACACTCTTATCGAGGGACTTACGCAGGAAATGATACAGGCGCGCGTCAACAGTTTTGACGCGAAGCCTTTCCTTTTCGGCACATACTTCCCCGTGAAAAAGGTCAACGGTTTCGTATGGCAGACCTTGACAAATCAGTTAGCAAAGCGCAATGTCGCCGCCGACCTCCACACCGACAACGGAACTATCATCCGTAAGAAGCGTCCTCTGTTCGAGAGCGCAAAGGGTGACCTCCCGTTCATCTCTATCAGCCGCGAAATGAAGCGCAGCGAAATCAAGGACTACCAAACCGCCCTCGCTTTCGCAAAGGACGAAGACGCGACAAGGCTCGTCCAGTATTGGGGCGAGGATGTTGACTTCTGTTTCAGAGGCGTGCAGTCCGAACTCGAGTACATCGCTTGGGCTTTGGCTTCCAACGCGGGCAAACTCGCTTTCACGACCACCAACAACGCAACATTCGCAAACGAGTTCGACCTCGACTATAATGTTGACGCTGAAAAGCAGAAAAAGCATACCTCCTCCAATTGGGGACAGGCTGCTTCCGCCGACATCATCGGTGACCTCGTGACCGCGATTACGGGAGCAAAGGGCGACGGACTGAACCCGAAGTTCGCTTTCGTGAACCTTGACACTTTCTACAAGATTTGCTCCTCCGAGCAGATTATCAAGGCATGCGCCTCTTACCTCGCAAACGCTGTCGGTATCTCACAGACACCCGACCTCGTCGCTGTGAACGCTATGCTTGCTAAACAGGCTTGGCTCAACGGCATTCAGTTGGTTGTCATCGACCAAGACATCACCCGCGAGTTTCAGGACGGCACAAGCACCTCGGGCAACCCATTCGCAAGCAACCGCCTTATCCTCTCCGAAAGCACCCGCCTCGGAACGACACAGTACGACATCCTTGCTGACAACAACGAGACAATCCTGCGTGCGGTACGCGCACACACCGTTGTCAAGAAGTACGGAACAATCGAGCCGAAAGGCGAGGTTACCATAGGCGAGGCTGATGCTGTACCTGTATTCGACACCGCTTACCGTAACATCTACCTCAAGACTGACGGACAGGCTTGGGAGTAAACCAAAAACGGAAACTGACTTATGGCGACAGTTCAAGAATCACTGAAAGGCGTAAACGCTTACCCTGTTCCCCTCCGTACCCTCGTCGAGATTGCGGAGGCTCGGGGTTTGTCGCTGACGGCAGACGCTACAAAGGAGGTTCTCGACGGCGAGGCGTATAACCTTGCCGTCGCAGACCTCCTCCTGTGGCTCTCTCTCGCCCCTAACATTTCACAGGGCGGACAGAGTTACTCTTTCAGCGAGGATCAGCGCACGCAACTGCGTAACCAAGCCAAAGCCCTGTACTCCAAGTACGGGGACGACGGAGTAGCGTCAAAACCTATTTACGGATATAAAGGGTCAAGGCTATGATTATACAGAACGGGACAATAGAGGTGCAGTCCTCGACAGGAGGCGGGTTGGACACCACCACGGGTTTCCCCCGTGTCGCCACACCGTCTTGGGGTGAGCCTATCCCCTGCCAATTCAGCCCTGTGAAAGTGAACCGCCTCGCACAGTCGCAAGGCGAGCCTGTGATTGAGAAATCCTTTACCATACTGATAGAGGAACAGCCTCAGGAGTTCGCTGCCGAGCGCGTGAGGCTCAAAACAGACACGGGTCGGTTTGTCGGGGAGTTCAGTATCATCAGCGCAGAGCCTCTTGAAGCCGTCGGACAGGTCAAGATAACCGTATAAGCGATTTCAGCCCGAATGCGGGGCGCAAAGGACACCAAAGGTAAAACCATTAAGGTTTGCCGTTCAAGCCCCGAATACGGCGTTTCACGAGAAATTAACGACAAAGGACAAACCACAATGCCAATCAAACAGACAACACCTATGAGAGAAGTCACCGACTACCTCAATAAGCGGCTTGCCGCGATTGACGAAGAGGTGCTTTACCGATTGTCTTATGTTGGCGAGCAAGTGTTGAACCAAGCCCGCAGCGCGGGAAACTACAAAGACCAAACAGGCAACCTCCGAAGCAGTATAGGTTACATTATTGTCAAGGACGGGCGCATTGTAAGGTCTTCGGATTTCAGCGTTGTCAAGGACGGTGACAAGGGGGCAAAGGACGGAAAACAGTTCGCCCGCAGCCTCGCACAGAAGTACAACACGGGTATAGTCCTTATCGTCGTGGCGGGTATGAACTACGCCGCCTATGTGAAGAAGCGCGGTTACGATGTTATCGACAGCAGCGAACTGCTCGCTGACAAGTTAGTACCGCAAATGTTTCGAGAACTCGGAATAAGAGCATAACAGGACACTATGGCAAAGACAGGACACGAAATACAGGGTGACATCTTGGGGCTGTTGAAAAGCAGCACCCTCGCGTCTGTTATCAACGGAGGAGTTTACAGGGCGGGTTACCGTCCCCGTGACAGCCGCCTCGAGGACGCTGTCGTGATATTCACGGCGGGGCTTCCCTCGCAGGTACAGACGGGCGTTGTCACCGTGCATATCTATGTCCCCGACATTGAACTGAACGGAGTATGGGTTGAAGACGGTGCGCGGGCGGAGGTTCTTGAAGCGGAGGCACAGGCTTGGGCGGAAAGCCTCACCTGCGCTGTTTCCAATTACAAGTTTACCGTACAGCAGACTGTCACCACGGAAGCCGCTCCCGAAATCCAACAGCATTTTGTCGTTGTTATGCTTCGTTACGAGTATTTCAATGAATAGAATATCAACAACTTAAAACATTACAGCAATGAGTATCTTATCTTGGGGTAAATGTAAAATCGAAACCACCCCGTCCGTAAGCGGTGCACCTGCAATGTCTGCCTCTTGGACAGCCATTGACACACCGAAAGAGGACACCACCAAAATCACCCCTACTGCGGGAACGGAAAAGACAGCCAACGAGGAGGGAGGAGATATTGTTGATTACAAGCGTGGCAAGACCACCTTCACCCTCGAGTTTGACCTGTTTGTCAAGAAAGGCGGAACTCGTCCTTTCACTGACGACGACGGTGTGATCAGCGGCGAACATTGTTTCCGCATCACCCCCGAGGACGACACCTGCGAGGGAGCACAGATTGACAGGAGCGTCGTAAGCGTGGAGGAATCCTACTCTGCCGCCGACGGTAAACTCCTCCATTATGTGGCGAAGTGCTTAAAGCCCGCAAGCGGTAAGACTGTCAAGCCTTACACCAAAACCACAGGAGATCTCTCCTAAACTTCGTTCCTCTCTCGGAAGCCCCTCGGCGGCGGGGGTAGCAAACGCCGCCTATATCACGGGTTGGAGAAGTGGTATCTCGCAAGCCTCATTTGCTTGAAGTCGGGGGTTCGATTCCCCCACCCGTAACCACATTTTATGGTTCATATTATGGCAGAACAATCCACCCTCGAGCAGAAGACCGCAAAGGCGATACTGCAGCAACCGATAGATGTTGTCATCCGTGACAAGAAATACACAATAGCCCCGCCGAGCATAGCAACGCTTATCCTTGTGTCGGAGGCTGTTAGTCTTTTACCCTCTATCCGCCTCGATGCAGAAAAGGTTGTGGAGGAAGTCCTTTCAACAGCAAAGTATTGCCGCCCTATCGGGGACATCCTCGCGACGCTTATCCTCGGCGCAAAAAACCTTACGGAAACCGTCGAAAAGAAACAGGAAGTACAGCACAGCCGCCTGTTCGGGCTTGTCCGTTGGAAGACCGTTGAAAAAATCACGGTCACAGTTGACAGGAAAGCGGAACTCGCGAGCAGCCTCCTTGAAGACCTCACACCGCAGGAGATATACAACCTGTTTGTCCAAGCCCTCGCGAATATGCAGTTACAGGATTTTTTCGGGCTTACCACTTTCCTGACAGAAACGAATCTGCTTCGCCCGACGAAAGTGGTAACAGAAGCGACAGCGTTTGGGCAATAGTGGCGGGGGCGGTCAAGGCTTTCAACCTCCCGATTGATTATGTCCTGTATGACCTCTCCTATGTGAATGTGATCATGTACAGCGCGACACTCCCGTCCTATGAGAGCAAGCGCGACAAGAACAGCCCCGACAAGAAGCAGGAAGTCGTCAAGGCGGACGACCCGAGGAACAGGGAGCGAGTTCGGCAGATATTCGACAGTTTCGATTAAAACACCAACAGCATAATGGAAGACAAGGGCAAGATATACTACTGCACAGGGCTTGACAACAGCCGCCTCCGCGACGGCGCACAGGAAGCGAAGAACATCCTGCACGGTATCGGGAACGCAGCCAACGAGGAGGGCGAGCGTCTTGATGAAACATTCAGCAAATTGGGAAAAACGGTGGCGGGAGTATTCTCCGCCGTTATGCTGAAAGACTTTGTCAAGAATGTCGCCACCGTGCGCGGTGAGTTTCAGCAACTCGAAATGGGCTTCAAGACGATGCTCGGCAGCGAAGAGAAAGCCGACGCGCTGATGTCCCAACTTATCAAGACCGCCGCCACAACCCCTTTCGGGATGTCCGACATTGCACAGGCTTCAAAACAGTTGCTCGCATACGGCGTACAGGCGGAAGATGTCAATGAAACCCTTATCCGCCTCGGTGACATCGCGGCGGGCTTGTCTATCCCTATCGGCGACCTCGCATACCTGTACGGAACGACAATGGTACAGGGGCGGCTCTTTACACAGGACTTGAGGCAGTTCACAGGACGCGGTATTCCGCTCACAGAGGAACTCGCGAAACAGTTCGGTGTCACAAAGGAGAAAGTCGGCGAACTTGTCACAGCGGGCAAGGTCGGCTTCCCCGAGGTGAAGAAAGCCATTGAATCGCTCACCTCTGAGGGCAGCAAGTTCGGCGGTCTTATGGAGGCGCAGTCAAAGACTATCACAGGGCAAATATCCAATATAGAGGACAGCATAGAACAGATGTTCAACGAATTGGGGAAGAAGTCCGAGGGCGTTATCAGCGACACCCTCGCTGTCGTTTCTTCCCTTGTCGAGAATTGGGAAGCCGTCGGGAAGACGCTCCTTGTCGTAATAAGCGCATACGGGGCGTATAAAGCCGCTGTCATCGCTGTCGCGGCGGCACATAAGATGGCAGCCATTTGGGGCGAAGTACAGGCGTTTCTGTCGCTGACAAAAACAATCACATCAGCAAAGGACGCTATGCTGTTGCTCAATATGGCGACGAAAGCGAATCCTATCAGTTTGATTTTGGGTGTCGTCGCTGCAGCCGCCTCCGCGTTTGTCCTGTTCCGCGACAAGACGGACGCAGCCGCAGACGCTATCGCCCGTGAAAGACAGGAGGCACAGGAGTTTGAATCAAAGGTCGGTGCAGCCGCCGCCTCTATGATGACACAGTACAAAGCCTTGCAGACCGAGTACAAGAAGTGCAAGACCGCCCACGAAAAGACAGAGTGGATAAAGAACAACAGGGACAAGTTCAAGGAACTCAGTATCAGCGTCGGCAATGTAAACACCGCCGAGAACCTGTTTGTCAAGAATACCGACGCGATGATGACGGCGTTCAAGAAACGCGCGGAAGCCGCCGCATGGCAGAGCAAACTCGAGGACGCATACGCTAAGCGCGTCGAGCGTCAGTTGCAGTTGGAGGAACAGCAACGGAAGATTACGGCGGGGTCGGAAGTTCACACCATGAACCACGATGCCCGCACAGGCAACGAATATGTCGACAACAGTGGGAAGTGGGTTTATACTGAACAGGGCGCAGCGAAAGCACGCAAAGCCCTTATGCAGAACGACGCCATCCTGTCTAACCTTGACGCGAAAATTGAACAGTATGCAAAGAAAGTTCAGTCCGTCGAAAACGAGTACACCGCCGCGCTGAAAACAGCGGGGTCAAACCCGACCGTCGAACTCACGGACAAGGAGAAGCAAGCCGCAAAGAAAGCAGCCGAGGAAAAGCAGAAAGCAGCCGACGCTGCCGCCGAGCGTGCCGATAAGATTTCCGAAAGGACGAAAGCCCGCTCCATTGAGGAACGCGAAGCCGAACTCGAAATCCGACAGGCGGCTATCGACGGGATGAAAGAGGGGTACGACAAACAGATCAAGGAAAACGAACTCGAATATGACCGCCTTATCCTGTCAAACGACAAGCGTCGGGAACAGATGTTGGCACAACTCAAAGACGACAAGGCTTTGGAGTGGCGACAGGCGAACCCGAAAGCGACAAAGGAGGAGGAAATCCAATACAGGGCAACCATAACCGAAGCCGACCTGTCCGATACACAGCGGGCGTTGCTCGAGGCGACAGCAAAGGCGGCAAAGGATATGCAGGTCAAGAAGAACAAAGAAGCCCTCGACGAAATGTTGACCGACATCCGTGACTATTATCAGCAGCGCGAAGCCATTGAAAATGATTACAATATCCGCCGCGCCGCCCTGTATGTTGACGGCGACGAGAGCAAGGGGCTGAAAGAGGGTGTCACGGAGGGCAACCTGTCCGAGTTGCAACACCAGCGCGACGAGGCGTTGAACTCTGTTGACGAGGAGTTTGCGAGCCGCGAGGAGAGTTATCAAGCGTGGTGCGATGAGATTGCCAACCTGTCGCTAAAACAGTTGGAGGAGGTGCTTGCGCGTGCGCAGGAGGAACTGAAAGCACTCGAATCGGCGGGCGACAAGAACAGCCAAAAGATAGCCACAGCCCGCGCCAAGGTCAGCAAGGCACAGGCTGCTGTGAACAAATCAAGCGCACAGAACAGCACCGCTCCAGGCAAGCGCACCATCAAGGAATGGGAAGACCTGTACTCAACGCTGAACGAGTGCAACAATTCGTTTAAGGAGATAGGCGACACCGTCGGAGGCGTGGCGGGTGACATTATCAAGACCGTCGGGGGCATAACAGGCTCCACACTCCAAATGGTGAACGGTATCGTGACGCTCGTTACCTCGTCATCTGCGACAATGGTCGGGACGGCGGCTGCGGGCGCGACAGCCATTTCGACAATGGAGAAAGCCTCTGTTATCCTTACAGTGATTTCAGCGGCGATGTCAATCGCTATGGCGATAGTCAATATGTTCAATAGCGACGAATCCAAGCAGAAGCATATCGAGGCTTTACAGGGGCAAATCGACCAACTGCAATGGGAGATTGACAATGCAAACCTCGTACGCCTGCAGAAGGAATACGGGGCTGCGACCGATAATGTAGCGGCAGCATACAAGAACTACCAACAGGAACTTTCAAAGACAGTCGCGCAGTTGATTCAGCATGGTGAATTGTACACCAATTTAAATCAGATACAGACTTCGAAAACCGAGATAATGAAGCAGAACGCCGAGACTCTCGCCAAGGCTTATGCCAATGTCGGATATGCCGCTGACAAGGCTCTCGGCGCAAAAAAATACGAAGATGCGACGAACGCGCTGAAAAATTACGCGCAGCAGCAACTGTTGATACAGGAGCAGATTGAAACCGAGCGAAGCAAGAAGAAATCCGACAGCGACGCTATCAAGGAGTACGAACAGAAGATTGAGGAACTCGGAGGCAAGGCTGTTGAACTGATAAACGACCTCGTGGAGGACATCATCGGCGGCGGCGCGACGGACATCGCGGAGGAACTGTCGGACGCTTTCTTCGACGCTTTCAAAGACGGCGAGGACTATGCCGCCGCGTGGGGCGACAAGGTGAACGACATCGTCGCTGACGTCATTAAGCGAATGCTCGTAAGTCAATACCTTGAAAAACCGCTCGGTGAGATTTTCGACAAGTACAAGGCAAAGTGGTTTAAGGACGGGAACTTCGCGGGGACACAGGCTATCATCGATAGTATGGCGGGCTTCGCGGCTGATTTGAACGCCGTCGGTGACGACTTCCGTGTCATTTGGGACAACCTCCCCGACAGCGTGAAAGATATGTTCACGGTCACGGCGGACGCTTCCCGCGAGGCTTCACAGGAGGGTATCGCTACCGCATCACAGGAGAGCGTCGATGAACTGAACGGGCGTATGACCGCCGTACAGGGGCATACATACAGCATCAGCGAGAACACCAAACTCCTTGTCGCAAACACGGCGGCTATCCTGCAGAGCGTCCTCAATATCGAGGCGAACACAGACCGACTCGCCGCTGTTGAAACGAACATACGGGAGGTGCGCATCACGCTGAACGACCTCGTGCTGAAAGGCATTAAAATCAAGTAACACTCACGATATATGGAAACAGACGCAATAATCAAGCAGATATACGCACAGGCGCGGCAGTTGGGCTGCTGTGACCTGTTTAGGGGGACGGAGGACTTCGAGGCACTTGTCAGCCTGTTCCGCAGCCCGCAGGGGATAGAGTTCTGCATGAACAACCACTTCCCGAACACGGCGACTTTCCGCCTGTTCAAGCCCCTGCACCCCGAGCGGCACGGCATTTATATTGACGCGGGCAACATCACGCTGACGAACCCCGACAAGGCTATCCTCATAGGGCGGACGACCGCCACCGTGAATTGTGACACCAACGACCGCCGACACGAGGTTATCCTGCTTCACGGCGCAAAGGCTGTTGTGAACGCCTCCCGTTGGGCTGTGTGCTTCACGAAGATTGAGGGCGGCTGTGTCTGCATCAAGAACACATCCGAAAACGCTGTGATCCTATGATGAACGGGAAACTCTATATCGACGGCAACGATGTGTACCTGCAATACGGGGTATATGTCATCAGCGGGGGGTGGAACGAACTCCTCGCCTTGCCGCCGTTGAAGACCGTCAAGAGCAATGATTGGCAGGAGGAGGACGGCATAGAGGCTGACCTTGAAGCCCCCGTGCTGAACACCCGTGAACTGACGATAAAGTTCGCCATAAGCGGGGCTTTCAGTCGTTATTACGACTTCCTCGCGCTGCTCGCTGACGGGGCTTACCACACTTTCCGCTGTGAGGAAATCGGGCGGACATTCAACCTCCGCCTCGTGTCACACAGCAACCTCGACACGGTGCGCATCCTCGGTTTCCTGTCCGTCCAGTTCGCGGACGACTTCCCCCTGTTGAACTACACCTACGCTGCCCCGACGGGCGGCGGCGTTCCTCTCTCCGAGGACTACTGCGTTGATGACATCCCGCTGACGGATTACGGCGTGAGGGTCTTGCAGGGAAGCCTCGACGAGGTGATGAAAGGCGCGGCGGTCAAACAGGCTATGCTGCGGAACATCGCCTCACAGGGCGGCGCACAGTACGACGGCGCGGGCGCGGTACACTACAAGAGCAAGGATGTGAAACTATCCTGCCTCCTGCGGGCTGACAGCCTGTCGGAAATGTGGCGAAACTACCTTGCCCTGCTTCACGACCTCACACAACCCGAGGAGCGAAGCCTTTCCGTCGCAGCCCTCGAAGCCGAGTTCCCGTTCTACTACAAGAGTTGCAGCGTCAAGGACTTCTCACCTGTCGGGCGCGTGTGGTTGGAGTTCACGCTGACGATTGTCTTCACAGGCGGCTTCCGCCTCGATGACGAGGATATGATACTCGCAACGGAGGACGGTATCGCCGTCTATACCGAGGACGACGAATACGCGATCAATGTCCGCCCGAACAGGTTCGCTTAACCGACCCCTGCGTTTCGTGAACACCGAAGCCTCTATGAGGTTGACGAGTAACGGATTTATGCATTTTAATAACTGATATTCAATATATTACAACAATGAAGAAGATAAAAATATCGGAACTCCCCGTAGTGAGCAGCCTTATCGGTCTGTTCACTATCGGCGTTGACAGCCAAAACAGAAGTGTCGCCGTGAGCCTTGAATTCGTACAGGACGCGGCAGACGCAGCCAGCACAGCGGCGGGCAACGCGAACACCAAAGCGGATGCTGCACAGGAGGCGGCTTCTGCGGCGAATACAGCCGCACAGAACGCGAGCAGCAAGGCAAGTGAAGCCAACACCGCAGCGGAGGGCGCAAACGCCGCAAAACAGGCAGCAAACGCAGCAGCGGCACAGGCTGTCGCAGCGGCAGGAGCGGCTGACACATCAGCGGACAATGCCGACCGAGCAGCGGACGAGGCGGACGGAGCAGCACAGGACGCTACAACGGCGGCAGACGCAGCCAACACAGCGGCGAAGGCGACAGACACGGCACGGGAGGCTATCGTCGCCCTGTTTGAGAGCCTTATCCCGTCGGGCTTGACGGTTACAGCCCCACAGCGCATAACACAGGGCAACCTTGCGGAACTGTTCATCAAGGCGCACCTCACCCCCGAGGGCGTGGCGGAGAATGTCGTCTTTATCAGCGACAACCGCAGCGTCTCTGTCGCCCCCGACGGGCGCGTGACTGTCCTCGGTCGCGGTATCAGCACGGTGCATATCGTCCCGACGCTGAAAACAGCCCTCGCCAAGAGCATACCAGTGGAGGTTGTCGCCCCCGCGTGTCGGCTCAACACGGCTTCTTCATTACGGTTCACACAGGCGGGTGGCTTCCGTCTTACATAAGAGTTTCACAATCATAAACAATCATCAATGAAATGGCAAAGAAAGGCTACATCACAGAAGCGATGAACGGAGGGCGCATTGTCGCTCACGGGCAAATTACCGACCTATCGTCGGGCTTCAAACTCCCGCACGGGGAGTTGTTTACGGTTTTCGTAAGACCGAAGACGCAGGTTTCGACGCTTGACACCGTGCTGTCTGTCAAGTGTCAGCAGGACGACGACTTTTCCGCCGCCCCTGTTGTGTTCAACGATTGGTCGCCGCTCGCAATCAAGGAGATTGCCCCCGACAACGACCTGCTAACCACCTGTGACCTCTATTGGGGCAGCGGGGAATATGTAGAGGAGGCGTAAGATATGAAGATAACCCTCGCCTTGACTATTGCTCGGCGCATTCGGGCGTGGGCGACACGCCGAAAGAAAGCGAAGAACCTCCGACTGAACAAGAGCAACTCTGTTATGTTCATATCGCGTAACAACGGAACATCAATATTCAAATTCTTAAATTAAGTACAACACTATGGCATTTACTCCCGAACAGGAAACTATCCTCGAAGAGATTATCGAGGCGTTTCAAAACGGCAAGCGTCTTTCCGACCTGCCCGAAGTACAGGACGCGAATCCCTTTGAACTGATTTGCGAAGTCCTTGAAAACGGTGAGAGCAAGAAAGCGGCTCTCGCCACCCTCCTCCCTTACCTCGAGGAACAGTGTATGTACGGCGTGCAGTTTGACACCGCTGTCAGCAGCGCGGCTTGCACCCGTATCGGCAACACCGACCTCCATAAGGCTCTCCCTATCCAAAACCGTATGAAAGGCTGTCTGCTCAACGATGACGGCGAGGTCGTTGAATACCTCGACCCGAAAGATTGGCGCGGACAGACACGCGACGGAAGCCGCGGACAGGTTATGGTTGAAATCCCCCTCCACTATCGCAAGTTTGAAACCGAGGGAACAGTCCGCCGCGTCAAGATCAGCGAACTCCCCCTGCCTGGCTATCACGCCGTCCCGAAGCGTTATGTATCGGCTTACCAAGCCACCGTTCAGCGCAGCGTGAACAAACTCGCCTCCGTCGCCAACAACACAGCGGAGTATCGCGGCTGTAACAATCAGTCCGATTGGGACGGCACTTACCGCACAGCCCTCGGTCGTCCCGCAACGAGTATCAGCCTCACTAACTACCGCAACTATGCCCGCAACCGCAAGTCGGGTTCAACGAAGTGGAACTGCCATACCTACGGTTCACAGAAAGCCATTTATTGGCTGTTTGTCGTTGAGTATGCGACACTTAATTCACAGGCGGCGTACAACGCAGCCAAGGATGCAAGCGGATACGCACAGGGCGGTCTCGGCGACGGCGTAAGCAACACATCTTGGTCATCTTGGGGCAACTTCAACGGTAACAGCCCGTTTGTCCCTTGCGGATACACAGACGAGTTCGGCAACGGCAGCGGCGTGAAAGCCCTCGAAGTTCGTGACGGCGACGACGCTCTTTTCCTATCGACCTATGTGAACCGTTACAGGGGCATAGAGATTCCTTTCGGACATATCTTTCATTGGACGGACGGCGTTCTTGTCGAGGCGGGCGCAGCGAGCGACACCAATCTCCACAAGGTTTTCGTTGCGAAAGACCCTGCGAAGTTCGCTTCCTTAATCGGCGACGGATATTCTCACGTCGGCAACCAAGCACGCGCTGACGGGTACGGCAAGGAGCATATCTTCGGTGAGGGCGGCGAGATTATCGCGGCTGCTGTCGGCGGAGGCTCAACCACCTACCTGTGCGATTACAACTATCAAAACATCCCTGAGAGTGGCAAGGCTACCCGTGGTGTCCTGTTCGGCGGTGACGCGTATGACGGTGCGCATGCGGGCTTCGTCTCTGCGACCTCGCATTACGCCCCCTCGGATACGAATGCGTACCTCGGTTCTCGCCTTTGCTTTTTGCCGACCCTCGATTAACGAACCCCCGCATGGAGCGGCAGCCCCTTGTGGGCTGCTCTCCTCCTTACATCAAATAGCAAAGAGTATAACAAAATGATAAAACAGGTTGGTCGTTCTTGTGGTGTCCTGTTCAGCGGTAACGCGAATAACGGTGCGAATGCAGGCTTCGTCTATGCGAACTCGAATAACACCCCCTCGGATACGAATGCGAACATCGGCTCTCACCTATGCTTGGTAAAGATTGACGGAGGACAGGTTCGCCTGTCAGCCGAAAAGAGGACGGCAGCCTTACCTCTTGGTAAAAAATTTCAAGTAAACCCGAAAGGGGTTGGTAGGACGGTCACGCTGTTGTGAACGCCTCGAACGCCCCGATTAAGAAAAGCAAAGCAATGAAGCGTATAGGGAACTTATACGAACAGATAATCTCCGTCGAGAACCTGCGGCTTGCCGATGAAAAGGCTCGCCGTGGGAAGACCTCGACTTACGGGGTGCGCTGTCACGATAAGAACCGTGAAGCGAACATACAGGCTTTGCATGAGGCTCTGCGAACCAAAACATACAGAACCACCCCGTATGATGTGTTCACGATCCACGAACCGAAAGAACGCATAATATACAGGCTTCCGTACTATCCCGACAGGATAGTCCACCACGCCATAATGAATGTTCTTGAACCGATATGGGTACGGACATTCACGCACAACACCTTTTCCTGCGTGAAAGAACGGGGCATAGAGGGCTGTGCGCGTTATGTCGATAAGATTATCCGCAAGCATGACGGAAAGCCCCTGTACTGCCTTAAAATCGACCTGCGGAAGTTCTACCCATCCGTCAGTCACGCGGTGCTGAAAAGCATTGTCCGTCGGAAGTTGAAAGACCCCGACCTGTTGTGGCTGTTGGACGAAATCATCGATTCCGCCGTCACGCTGCCCGAGCAGATGGGAAGCCCTGTGATGGATTTCTTTAATGTCGGGGGGCGCCGTGTCCCTGTGTATGTCGGGGACACGGACGACT
>Ga0129312_1000642_pt1 | contig 26853 bp, 25 predicted proteins | sample O827metagenome_FD_94434 | JGI IMG/M metagenome (GOLD analysis project Ga0129312, IMG submission 94434) | Orangutan group fecal microbial communities from Wisconsin, USA - O827 metagenome | ecosystem: Host-associated > Mammals > Digestive system > Large intestine > Fecal | place: USA: Wisconsin... | reverse complement strand
TTATATGTTCTGACACTGTCTGCGAACTCTCTTGCATTTGTTCTCAATGCATTCATATCCAGCTTCTCCATATGGCACCTCCTGCGCTGTTTTTCTATTAAGAAAAGTATACCATCGCCGGCCCCGTTTGACTACGTTTTCACAGCTTTTTCAGCTTCGCGAAGCTCGCGAGCATCTTCTTCTGCCCGGCGGTATCGAAGCTTACCGTCACAGTATAGTCCTTTTTCCCGTCCTCGATGGCCTCGACGGTGCCTTCTCCGAACTTGATATGCTTCACACGATCACCGACCGCGTAGTCGAGGGTCTCGAGCTTCTGGATGCCGGTCTGGATCAGACTCTTCGGGATGCCTGCGCCCTTCTTCCGGGCTGCCCCCGCCCCGCTCTTCGCGAGATAGCCGGCGGAGCCCATGCCCTGCAGACCATAGCTGTTCGCCCCGAAGCTGCTGCCACTGCCCGATCCATACGCGCCTGATCGTCCGCCGTAGCTGCCGGAGCCAGATCCACCGCCGTAGCTGCTCGAACTGCCACCACGGCTGCCATAGCGGTCACTGCCGGAACCATATCCGCCGGAGCGTCCGCCCTTCGCACCGAAGCGTCGTGCGCCCCCGCCGAAGATATCCGAGTCGCCATAGTCGTCATCCTGGAACATATCGTCGTAGCTCTTCAGCAGCTTCTTATCGCAGAACTCATCCGGGATCTCATCGATGAACTTTGACGGCTTCATCCGCTCATACGCACCGTTCAGCATACGACTCCGCGCAGAGGTCATCACCAGCTCCTCCTGGGCACGGGTGATGCCGACGTAGCAGAGACGACGCTCCTCCTCGAGATCCTCCGGATTTCCGATGGACGCGAAGCCAGGGAAAAGTCCGTCGTTCATCCCGACAAGGTACACCTTCGGGAACTCGAGTCCCTTCGCACCATGCAGCGTCATCAGCGTCAGAAGATCCTGTCCCTCGTCCTTCCGATCGATGTCCGCCACCAGCGACACATCCTCCAGGAACTCACCGAGCTTCGGCGTGTCGCTCTGTGCCTGATAGTCCGCCGCCTTACTGATGATCTCCTCGATGTTCTGGAAGCGGGTCTCGGCTTCGATCGTTCCTTCCGCCCGGATCTCCATGCCGTAGCCGGTATCATCCCGCACCGACTCGATCAGCGCCTGAATCGAGAAGCTGTCCTCCTCACCCGGCACTGCCTCCGTCTCGAGGTAGCCGGCCTTCCGGAGCTTCTCCCGCCAGCCGTCCATGAGCTCGACGAACTCCGTCAGCTTCGTGCCGGCCTTTCCGCCGATGCCGATCATCGGTGCGCGCTCCGCAGCCTCCAGCAGGGTGATACGGTGCTCCGCCGTCGACGTATCTGCCGCATAGCTCCGGAGCTTCTGCAGGGTTGCCTCGCCTATACCACGCTTCGGCACGTTGATGATACGCTCGAAGGCGACATCATCCGCACCGTTCGCGATCAGCTTCATGTACGCGAGGACATCCTTGATCTCCCGGCGCTGGTAGAAGTTGACACCGCCGATGATCTGATACGGCACGTTCATCTTGATGCACTGCTCCTCGAGCAGTCGCGACTGCGCGTTCGTCCGGTAGAGCACCGCCTGGTCATGATACGCCCTGCCGCAGTTCCGGGCCTCCCGGATCACCGCCTGTGCCTCATCATTGGCCCCCTCAAACTCCTGGAAACGGACATCCGGACCGCCCTTTTTCTCGGTCCACAGCTTCTTCTGCTTCCGGCCATGATTGTGGCGGATGACCGCATTGGCACAGTCAAGGATCTTCTCGGTGGAACGATAGTTCTGCTCGAGCTTGATCACGCGTGCACCCGGGAAGCTCTTCTCGAAGCTCAGGATGTTCTCGAGGTTCGCACCACGAAAGGCATAGATGCTCTGGTCGTCATCGCCGACGACGCAGAGATTCCGGTACTTCTTCGCGAGCGCATGCACGAGACGGAACTGAATATCGTTCGTATCCTGGTACTCATCGACCATGATGTAGCGGAAGCGCTCCTGATAGTACTGAAGCACCTCCGGCTCCGTTTCGAACAGCTCCACGGTCTTCAGCAGAAGATCGTCGAAGTCGAGCGCGTCGTTCTGATGAAGCTTCTTCTCATAGAGCTCGAAGCAGTCCGCCATCTTCCGCATGCGGAGATCCCCGCCGCTGGCCTCCTCCTTCCGGAACTCAAGTGGGCTCACGCCCCGGTTTTTCGCACCCGAAATCACCGACAGCACCACGCGCTCCTTAAACATCTTCGGGTCGATGCTGAGCTCCTTCAGCACCTGCTTCATCAGCGTCCTCTGATCATCCGTATCATAGATGGAGAAATCCGATTTGTAGCCGAGACGATCGATGTAGCGCCGGAGGATACGGACACACATCGAGTGGAAGGTCGATACCCAGACCTCACGCGCCTGCGTTCCGATCAGCCGGTCGACACGCTCCCGCATCTCCCCCGCCGCCTTATTCGTGAACGTGATCGCGAGGATGTTCCACGGCGCGACACCACAGTTCTCGATGAGATAGGCCACACGATGCGTCAGCACACGCGTCTTCCCAGAGCCCGCCCCCGCCAGCACCAGCAGCGGTCCCTCCGTGCAGCGCACCGCCTCACACTGCTCCTTATTCAGAATCTTCTCCAGATTATCCATAACTCTCCTAAATCTCAGATTATTTATCAAAACGAATGTGCGTGAATTATAGCACAGAAGTCCAGTTGAATTCAAGCAAAGAGCTGCCCCGGAGGACCCTCGTCACTGTTCAAACGTAGTTAAGTCAAGGAGTGGCTCGGAGGACGGTTGCCAAGCTACGATTGAACAGTAACATCCACATGGTTTAGAAAACCATGTCTTGTCGCTCAGGTGTGAATGTGTTATAATCGCTGCTATGGACGAACATTTTTTTCAGAATTTAATGGAATATCTGCAGTCGATCGGGTACATCGCCTCCGATGACATCCCGAACCTCGAGCTCTACATGGATCAGGTGACCGGCTTCATGGACAGCCACCTCACGACCATCAAGCGGCATCCGGAGGATAAGGTGCTGACGAAGACGATGATCAACAACTATGCGAAGAACAAGCTTCTGCCGCCGCCGAATAAGAAGCGTTACAGTCGCGAGCATATACTGATCCTGCTTTTCATCTACTATTATAAGAGCATCCTCCAGCTGAACGATATCGAGGCGATCCTCCGCCCGCTGAAGGAAAAGTACTTCGATGGTCAGGGCGACGCGAAGCTGAAGGACATCTACGATGAAATCTTCGACCTCGAGCCGGCTGTAAAGGCAAAAACCCTCCGCGATGTCAGCGAGATGGGCATCAATGCACAGGAAACCTTTAAGGAAAGCGACCCCCGCTTCCAGCAGCTCTCCGACGAGGACCGGAAGGAGCTCCAGCTCTTCCTCTACCTCTGTGAGATCGGCACCGACATCTATCTGAAGAAGCTCCTCATGGAGAAGGTCGCGGATCAGCTCCACGACATCGACCTCGAGCGCCAGGCCGCCGAGCGCGCATCGAAGATGAAAAAATAATGAAACCCCCGCTCCTTTCGGAGCGGGGGTTTCCTGCTTCATCTTATTTCTTCTTCAGATTATCCTCGAGTCCCAGACGACTGAAGACCATATCATAGCCGTCGGCACCATAGTTCAGCGAACGATTCACACGGGAGATCGTCGCCGTCGACGCACCGGTCGCCTTCGCGATGTTGAGATAGGTCTCCCCCTCACGCAGCATCTTCGCCACCTCATATCGCTGTGCCATGGACAGCAGCTCATTGATCGTGCATACATCCTCGAAGAACTTGTAGCACTCCTCCTTCGACTCCAGCGTCAGCACCGCATCAAATAAATGATCAACTTCCTTTGTTTTTAACTTACTATTCATCCTGTTAACAACTCCTGTATATTACTTAAGCACTAAAGCCGCGCACTGCTTTACCAGTTCTCAGTTTCAACGCGTGAACTTTCATGCTTTAATTTGCAAAAGTAGTATAGCACCACCGCCCCCGACTTGCAAGCAGATTACACGTAATCTGTGCAAGGAGACACTGCCATGCAACGCACCTTCGGCGCGGGCAGTGTCGTTTGATTTTGACACCTGCGTCGTCAAAACGGCCTCGCCGCCCGGAGGCATCGCTAAACACCGCCTTCTGCGGTGTTCAGCGATTAGTTCCACTCAATCGGTGTCGGTCTCCTGGTGTCGAAGACGCTCTGCACGTCCATGAGGTCGCTGAGCTTCGCATCTTCGCCACAGTAGTCCTTCCAGAGGCGATAGCCGTCGAGATTCCGGCGCCCCTGTCGCATGGTGTCGCCACTGATCTGCGTCCATGCCTTCGTGGAGTCGACATTACAGAAGTAGCGGAAGCCCGCCTTTTCGAGCATCTGGAACTTCTCATTGTCCGCACTGTACGGGTGCCAGTCGCCGATATCCGCACCGAACGGATAGAGAAGGATGTCACACGGCTCCGGCATCAGCGTCTCGACATTCCGCTCCCAGCGATCCGTGTCCCGTGTGAGATCCGCGAGGCTCCGGTTCGTGAAGTTGATGTGGCCCCAGCTGTGGGAAGCGAGCTCATAGCCGTCCTCCACCAGCGCCTTCATCAGCGTCTTCACCGTCTCCCGATCTGCCTCGATGTTCGGATTCGCCGTATTCTTCGGATCATAGTTCGGCGAGCTCGCATCGTAGGTCTCATCCGTACGGTAACCGAGCACACCATTGTAGCCCGTGAACGCCATGATGGCCTTCGCACCACGATAGGAGAAATCCGGATGCTCGTCGACGAAGTTGTCGAGGATCGGGACGATATCATAATCCCCGATGGAGACATTGCCCGCAGCATCCGTATACTGCAGCTTCAGCTTCCCATTCTCGTCGAGCACCATCTTATCCGCGAAGCCGCGGCCATCCATGTACTCATAGTAGCAGACGTCGTCCTCCGACATCACGAACGGCTTCTTCCCCTCCGGCAGCATGATCTTCTTCGACACCATCTTCTCCGTGCCATCGTCCTGCTTCTGCACCTCCGCGATGTCGTGGAGCCCCACGAGCACGTAGCCGCGCTCATACATCTGCTGCAGGATCTTCTCGAACTCCGGGATGGTCGTCATGACCTGATTGAAGTCCTTCCCCTGCTTGTCATCGGTAAACGCACGATCCGTATCCACCGTCAGGATATGGAAGAACACATGCGTGATCTCACTGTTGTCCGCCGCCACCATCGTCGCTGCGGTCGCCTGATAGCGCTCAATCCGGCTCAGCGCCTCCGGGTCCTCCTTATAATCGGAGTTCGCCAATGTCTCTGCCGCGGCATCATAGTCATACATCGCAGCGAGTCGATCTGCCTTCGCAAAGAGTGCCGTCCGCGCATCCTGCGGCGCAGCAGCAGTTTCTGTTTCGCTACCGTTCTCTCCCGTAGTCTCCACCACCGTCCCGTCGCCCGCATTGGCTTCATCCGACGCAGCACTGCCCGGGTTCAGCACACTCTCCTGCGTCTCGCCCTGCTTTCCAAGGTGAAGCTTCCCACCGAGCGCACGCACACCGACGACGAGCAGCAGGATCACATCGATCAGAATAAACGCAGCCAGGATACGGTAGAACCAGGCCTTCCGCACCCGCGCACGGTACCGCGCCTGACGCTCCGCCCGACGCGCCGCGAGCCGCTCCTCATACAGCCGCTCCATCTCCTCCGGATCCTCGTCAAAGGTATCATACACCGGCTCACCCGTCGCGACATCATAACCATCCGGTTCTGCATTCTCAACCGGACCTTCATTCTTCAAATCGATATCCTCAATGTCCAGATCATCCGCTAAACCTTGCTTTAAATTCTTTTCCTTCATAAATCACTCTCACCAATATCTATAAAAGCGCAAAGATCTACAATTACGTTTTTGTCAATTATGCCTACATCTTAACCCAGAAGCTCCCTATAGGCAATAACGACTTCCTTAAGGTTTTCCAACAGTCAGGGAGCCCCGGAGGGACGGCAACGGAGGCCATACGTAGAGACCGTGTGAAATCAAGCCGAGGCCCCTTAGCGGCACTTGGTACTATTTTCCTTAGCACCCTCTGCAACGCTGAGTTTTCATAAAGAAAACTCAGCGATTGCAGAGGGCCTAGTGCCGCTTAGGGGCCCCGGCTTAGATTGAACCGGTCTCGGAGTACTGTGCCTCCGTTGCCGTCCCTCAGGGCTCCCTGCCTTTTCTGAAACCCATTCACACCTAGACTCTCGATTGACATGTCATGTCTGTCTGCTATAATATCTAGTATTGAAAACTATGTGTTGTTAAAGAGGCGAAGCATGAACTATAAGGTTATAGGTGACAGCTGTTGTGATTATACCCCGGAACTGAAGGCGGATCCGCATTTTACGCTCGTTCCGCTCACGCTGGAAATCGGAGAGTATTCCGTCATGGATGACGACCACTTCGATCAGCTCGATTTTCTGAAGCGTGTACATGCCTCACCGATCGGACCGAAAACCGCCTGCCCGTCTCCGGAAGCCTATATGAAGGCGATGGAAGAAAGTGATGCTGATGAAGTATATGTCATCACCCTCTCCGAGCATCTCTCCGGCTCCTATCAGGCCGCCGTCATCGGAAAGCAGATGTACGAGGAGGAGCACCCGGACGACGGACGAAAGATTTATGTGTTCAGCTCCGATACCGCATCGGCCGGTCAGCTGAATTTCTGCCTCACGATTAAGGAATTAAAGGAAGCCGGAAAAAACTTCGACGAGGTCGTCACTCTCGTAAACGAAAAGATCAAGACGATGAAGACCTATTTCGTGATTGAGTCCCTCGACACCCTCCGGAAGAACGGACGTCTGTCTGCCGTGAAGTCCTTCCTCGCATCCGCCCTCAACATCAAGCCGATCATGAGTGCTGACGGCGGTGTCATCATCCAGCTCGAGAACCAGCGCGGCATCAACAAGGCGCTGAAGCGTATGTGCCAGATCGCGGTCGAAAAAGCCGGCGGTCCAGAGAAGACAGCTCATCTCCGTCTCTGCATCACGCACGTGAACAACCCGGCCCGTGCCGAGCTCGTAAAAGAAGAGTTTCTGAAGCTCGCATCATTCCGCGAGATCGTGATCACCGACGCCATGGGCGTCGCCACCGTCTACGCAGAGGACGGCGGGATCGTCATCGGACTTTGATATCAAAAAGAGGCCGCAGGGACGGCTCAGCTCTAAACTGCTGTAGCCGTCCCTGCGGCCTCTTTTCGTACTGTCAGAACGTGATGTTCTCATCAAACAGCGAAAAGAAATTATCGGCGTCGCTCTCCGGATGTGCTGTGAGATCGATTTCCTTCCAGAACGGTTCACGGAAACGGACGATGTGCTCATCCGCGTACGCCGTATACTGCTTGAGGAGTGCATTCGAGCGGATCGTTTCCTCGAGCTTTTTCTTCCGCTCGAGGGTCGCCGCCTCATCGTAGGCGTCGATGCATTTCAGGATATAGTACTTGCCATCCTGCTCGATGATATCCGAGATCTGCCCCTCCTCGAGGGCGAAGGCCGCCTGGTAGATGGCGTCCTCCTTCTCAGACTTCGCGAGTGTCTTTTCGATGTTCGGGTCCTCGCTGTTCTGACGCGCGTAGTAGGAGAAGTTCGCGCCTGAAACATGCACCTGCTGCAGAAGCTGCTCTGCGAGAAGCTCATCCGATACCACGATTTCCTGCACACGGATGATCTTCGCATCTGCGTCGGAGACCTCGGAATCCACATCCGAGATCAGGTACTCGGCGGTCTTGCAGGCCACGAAATACTCGGTATAGATCGAGATGACATCATCGAGCGTGCAGTCACCCATGAGGGCCATATCCTCTGCACTCAGGCCGTCGTAGAAGTCGTGTGCGACGGTACGGATCTTCTCCATATCCGTCGAGGTCGCGATGATGCCCTTCTCGGTCGCCAGCAGATTCAGCGTCTTGATGTCCTGAAGAAACTCCTTCATCTTCGCAACGAAGTATGGACCGTAAGTACTCTCCTGCTGGTTTTCCACCGGCAGATCCCAGATTTCCGCACCGAGCTGATTCTGATAGCGGTTTCGCTCGGAGCCGATCACGATCATCGCCTGTGCCTCCGTATAGCCGTCGACATCCTCTGTTTTACCCGTGATTTCGATACCCTTACACGAAATGAAGCTGCATGCTATCAGCACGCAGCTCAGTACAAGCACTGTTTTCTTGAAAAGTCGTTTAAACGTCATTCAGTAGTTCTTTCTCTATCTTTCGTTCAGTTTACAGCGTTTTCATTTCTTTCGACCGAAGCAGACTGTCCGCGATCGAATACTCCTTCATGCTCCTCCGAAGCCGTGAACGATCCGCACAGCCTACCAGTAGAAGCCGCGCATCCAGAAGGCCGTCGCGATGCCGAGGATCGCGCCCATCAGCACCTGCAGCGGTGTGTGGCCGACATACTCCTTCAGCTTCATCTGAAACTCCTCCGGCTTCCAGTTAAACGGGTTATCCTCGAGGATTTTATTGAGAAGCACCGCCTGTTTTCCGGTCTCCATGCGTACGCCGGTCGCATCATACATGACGACGCTCGCCAGGATGAAGCTGACCGCGAAGGCCGGCGACTGGAGTCCATACTGGAGTGCGGCAGCGGTCGTCAGTGCCACGACCGTAGAAGTGTGGCTCGACGGCATCCCACCGGATCCGGTGAGACGCTCCCAGCTGATGCCGTGGTTAAGATAGGCATCCAGCGCAGTTTTGATCACCTGCGCGAGAAACCAGGAAACCACCGCCGAAACCAGCATATAGTTCTGTAATAAGTCATCCAAAAAATTCATCTAGTCAATTCTTTCATAAGGAGACGATGCCATGAAAAAGCGCCTGCGGCGCGGGCATCGTCGCTTGATTTTGCCGCCTTCGCGGCAAAACGAATGGCGTAGCTTTGCTAAAGCAAAGCTCTGAATACGCTCGCCGCTAAGGCCTCCTAAGGAAACCTTAGGAGCTATGTCTCGCCGCCCGGGGGCATCACGGGGACCCCCGCGCCCTACGGGCGGCACTCCCCCGTGATCAATACCCTATGAGCCAGTCATACAGCTCCTGGTACTTCATAGCGCTGGTCTTCCAGGAATAGTCCGCAGCCATCGCACGGTCCACGAGCTTGTTCCACTCACGCTTATGATCGTAGTATACGCTCTCGGCATAGCGGATCGTGCCGAGCATCTCATGCGCGTTGTAGTTCGAGAAGGAGAAGCCGGTTCCGCTATCCTCGTACTCGTTATATGGCTGTACGGTATCGCGCAGACCACCGGTCTCACGTACGATCGGAACCGTTCCGTAGCGGAGGGCGATCAGCTGGCTGAGTCCGCACGGCTCGAAGAGGGACGGCATCAGATATGCATCGCAGGAAGCATAAATCTTATGGCTGATTTCATTGGAATAATAAATCTGTGCGGATACCTTATCATGGTACTTCCAGTCATAGTGACGGAACATGTTCTCATACTTCTCATCCCCGGTACCGAGCACCACGAACTGGATATCATCCTGGCAGAGCTCATCCATGATGCACTCGACGAGATCGAGGCCCTTCTGGTCGGTGAGACGGGATACGATACCGATCATCATCTTGCCCGGATCCACGTTCATGCCGAACTGCTCCTGGAGTGCCTTCTTGTTCTTCGCCTTCTCCTTCCGGAAGTTGCGTGCGTTGAACGGCTTTACGAGGTACTTATCCGTCTCCGGATTCCAGTCATCATAGTCGATGCCGTTTACGATGCCGCGGAGATCATGCGCACGTGCGCGAAGCAGTCCATCGAGGCCCTCTCCGTAGAACGGCATCTTGATCTCCTCCGCATAGGTATCGGAAACCGTCGTGATCGCGTCGGCATACACGAGACCACCCTTCAGGAGGTTACCATCCTTCTTACACTCGAGCTTATCCGGTGTGAAGTAGTAGTCGGACAGCTGGGTGAAGCGCTGGATCGTCTTCACATCCCATACACCCTGGAACTTGAGGTTATGGATCGTGATCACCGACTTGATGGAGCGGTAGTACTCTCCGCCGGCGAAACGGTCATGGAGCAGTACCGGAACGAGACCGGTCTGCCAGTCGTGACAGTGGATCACATCCGGATGCCAGTCGAGCAGCGGCAGCGCTGACAGAGCTGCATAGCAGAAGAAGCAGAACTTCTCGAGATCCCAGTACCAGTCACCGTATGGACGGTCGCCGGAGAAATACGACTCGTTGTCGATGAAGTAGTAGGTCACGCCCTGGTGCTCATACTTCAGGACACCGACATAGCGGTCCTGTCCAAGATAATTCATATAGAAGTGAGTCACGTACTCCATCTTCTGGCGCCACTCCCACGGGATGCACATATACTTCGGGATCATGACACGGCAGTCATAGTACTGCTTATCGATGGTCTTCGGAAGTGAGCCGACGACGTCCGCGAGTCCGCCCGTCTTGATGAAAGGCACGGCCTCCGATGCGAGCATGAGTATGTTTTTCATTATAGTCCTCCGGTCCATATTTCTTAAATAGAAATATAAATTATATATACCAACTATTTTAATCCTTCGTCAAACGCTTCGCAAGGCTTTTAGCTTCGTGTGGCCAATGTCGTCGGTCGGAGCGTACATCTCCGCCCGGACGGTCCTGGATCCGAGGCCGTCCGCTGCCGTCGACCGGCACGCACTCACCTCCGCGCCAGCTTCTTCAGCTCCCGCGCGTTCGCAAGCACTGCGTCCGTGATCTGGCCGCCCGCAAGCAGTCGCGCGAGCTCAAGTACGGATTCTTCTTCCGAGAGCGCATGGATCCTGGTATGTGTATGGCCGTCGGACACCGACTTCTCGATGCAGAAATGCTGATCGGCCTTCGCTGCGATCTGCGGCAGATGCGTGATCAGGATGACCTGGTGAAGCTGTGCGATCTTCCGAAGCTTCTCCGAAACCTTCTCTGCCGTCCGACCGGAGATACCGGTATCGATCTCGTCGAAGATCAGGGTCGGGATCTCATCGCTGTCGGCCAGCACGGTCTTGATGGACAGCATGATACGGCTGAGCTCACCACCGGACGCCACCTCACTGAGCGGTCGCAGCGGTTCACCCGGGTTCAGGCTCACGACGAAGTGGGCCTCATCCATACCATTCGCCCCCGGCTCCTTCAGTGCGGTGAGCGGAAGCTCGAAGCGGATATCCAGGAAGCCCATCTCCGACAGTTCCTGACGGATGCGCTCACTCAGCTGCTTCGCGCCCTTTTCACGAGCCTTCGTGAGCTCTGCGCAGCGCGCCCGAAGCACGGACTCCGCCTTCGCCACGGCCTTTTCGCAGCGTGATCGTGCCGCATCATAGTCCTCGAGCTCAGCAAGGCGCTGCTTCTTCGCCACGAGGGTGTCCTCCACCTTCGCGACGGTTCCGCCATACTTCATCATGATCGAGCGGATATAGTCGAGCCGCTCCGTCACCAGCTGGAAGTCCTCTTCGTCGTACTCGTTGTCCTCCATATAGTGGTCGAGGGCACGCACGGTATCCTCGGAGATCGAGAAGAGGTCATACAGGCTGTCGCTGACGTTCTGAAGCGCGCTGTCGTACTGAAGAGCATCCTGCATCTCGTGGATCGCCGACGAGAAATCAACGCCGTCGAGGATTTCCCGCGTCCGTGCGACCGAAGCGTAGATGCGCTGCGCATTCTGGTACTTTCGGTACTTCTGGGCGAGTTCTTCCTCCTCGCCCTCGCGCAGTGCCGCCTTCTCGATATCGTCGATCTCAAACTGCAGGAAATCGAGCTCCCGCTGACGCTGCCCCTCATCCATGTCGAAGCCCGCAAGCTTCTCCCGGAGCGCCGTCCAGTCATGGTACTTCTCTGCGATCTCCGCACGCAGTGCCCCGGTCTCCTTCTGCTGGAAATCGTCGAGGATCTTCAGATGGTAGCCGTCCCGGAGGAGCGACTGATGCTCATGCTGCCCGTGGATGTCGATGAGGAGCTCTGTTACCTTCCGGAGCTTCGCGAGTGTCACGGTCTCATCATTGATCTTGATTTCCGAACGCGTAGCGGAGATCTTCCGGCGGATGATGAGCTGCCCGTCCTCCGGCTCGATGTCGAGCGCCCGCAGCTTTCCGATGAGCTCCTCGCTGAAATCACCGAAGACGAGCTCCACGAGTCCATACGGCTGGCCGCTGCGGATCATGTCCCGGCTGGCCTTCGAGCCCAGCGCGAGGTTGATGGAGCCGATCAGGATCGACTTTCCGGCACCCGTCTCACCGGTCAGAATATTGAGCCCAGGCTCGAACTCCACCTCGGCAGAGTCGATCAGGGCGAGATCCTTTACATGAAGATGATATAACATATGCGTTTCCTCCGAAACTTCCGTTATATGTAGTAAGACCGGACGCCGTAGCGCCCAGTCTGCACGATTCTTCCACCTGCGTATGCTGCTGAGCTCCTCTGTACCTGGATGCTCCGTCAGCTCTTCTCCCCGAGGAGTCCTCTGACCTTCTGCATGATATGCTCCGCATCGTCACCGTTTTTCGTTGCACACATGATGGTATCATCGCCGGCCAGCGTGCCGACGATTTCTTCGAAGCGGAAGTGATCGAGCGCCGCTGCGACCGCGTTCGCCATACCGGACATGGTGCGGATCACCAGCAGGTTTCCCGCTGTATCCATACTCATCAGCGCCTCGCGCAGTACACGGATATACTTATCAGCGTACGCCTGCTCCTCTGGCTCGAGCAGCTGGTAGTACTGTACGCCACCCGGTCCCGGGACCTTGCTGAGCTTGAGCTCCTTGATATCACGGGAAACGGTCGCCTGCGTCACCTTATACCCTTCCTGGTTCAGGATATCCGCCAGCTCCTCCTGCGTCGCGATACGTGTATGCTGCACGAGATCGATGATTTTCTGGTGTCTGGATTTCTTCATTTATAAACCTCTTCATGGATGCTGCCATCCCCGGCAGCGCTCGTATCACCGGTGTTCCAACGTCCCTCGGACGCACCCGTGGTCTTTCAGCCGGGCATCTTCGACGCCCGCGTACATCAGTCTTCGTCGTCCATCTTCTCGCGCAGGGTCTCCAGGAAGCTGGACGCGCGGAGCTTCACGAAGGTGGTCATCTCATTCGCACGCCGCACCTTCACGACGTCGCCCGGCTGCAGACGCACGATCCGCTCGCCGTCGAAGGCCACGATTTCATTTTCCGATTCGATGCGCACCTCGATATGGCTGGTATCTGGCAGGATCACCGGTCGGCTGTTCGTCGAGTGGGCGCAGATCGGCGTCATGATGATGACACTGGTCTCCGGTGCCGCGATCGGTCCGCCCGCCGACAGATTATAGGCCGTCGAGCCGGTCGGCGTCGCAAAAAGGATGCCATCCGCTGTATAGTGACTGAGCTCCTCACCATCACAGAGTACCGTGAAGCGCAGCACATTGATGCCCTCACAGCGTGAGATCAGGATCTCATTCAGCGCGGTTCCGCGGCTGATCACCTCGCCGTTTCGGCGCACACTGCCATGCAGCATGGCGCGCACATCGCGTGTATAGTCATGGGCGAGGAGCCGATCGAGCGCCCCCGGGATCTGTGCTGCCTGCGAGACCTGGGTCAGATACCCCAGGTGGCCTGCATTGACCCCGAGCAGCGGTGTATCCTGTCCGCGCAGCACACCCGCGAGACGAAGCATCGTGCCATCACCTCCGATGGAAATGATGGCGTCCGCATCCGAGAAGTCGTCCCGTGTATACTCACCGTACAGCGCCTTCACCTGCACATCCCGCGCCTCGAGGTACTGCCGGATGCTCTCTGCATAGCGGCAGGAGTCCGGCTTTTTCGCATTTACTACCAGTGTGATATTCATGTCTCATCATCTCCCGAACCACAGGGTCTTCTATCCGCACGCATCGCCCTCACTTGATGTCGAGCATCGCGTGGGAGGCCTTTACGACCTCCACCGCACGCGCATGCAGCCACTCCAGTGATGGATTTTCGGCATCCGGCCGGAGCATCAGCTCTGCGAGGTACTCGATATTCCCCTCCGGTCCCTTGATCGGACTGAAGGTCAGCTCCTTCAGCATGAAGCCGAGGTCATAGGCGGCGGTGATGGTCTTCTCGATGACCTCGACATGGACCGCCTTATCACGGACCACGCCCTTCTTGCCGACCTGCTCTCTGCCCGCTTCGAACTGCGGCTTGATGAGGCAGACGACCTGACAGTCCTCAGCGATCAGGGTCTTCACCACCGGCAGCACGAGCTGCAGGCTGATAAAGCTGACATCGATGGACACGAGCCGCGCCTTCTCTCCGATATCCTCCGGCTTCACATAGCGGATGTTTGTCTTCTCCATGCAGACCACGCGCGGATCGTTTCGGAGCTTCCAGTCGAGCTGGCCGTGGCCGACATCGATGGCGAAGACCTTGACCGCACCGTTCTGCAGCATGCAGTCGGTGAAACCGCCGGTGCTGGCACCGATATCGAGGCAGACCTTGCCTTCACAGGAGACACCGAACTCGCGGATCGCCTTCTCGAGCTTCAGACCGCCACGGGAGACGTACGGAAGCACGTTACCGCGGACCTCGATCTCGGATTCCGGATCGAAGGTGGAGCCGGCCTTGTCTTCCTTCTGGCCATCGACATACACGATGCCGGCCATGATGGTGCGCTTCGCTTTTTCTCTGGATTCTGCCAGTCCTCGGTTGACCAGCAGCACGTCAAGTCGTTCTTTCTTCACTGATGACTCTTTCCGGGCGGTACTCGCCCATATATCAATTATTTATTGGCTGCAGCATCCGGCGGGATCACACCCTCCTGGCGGAGACGCTCGATGATCGAGTCGCTGTCGATCCCAAGGTAAGCGCGGAGCTTCGTCACATCGCCGTGCTCCACATACTTATCCGGGAGGGTGATCGTCACCACCTTCAGTTCCGGATGATGCTCATGGAGGTAGGCCTCGACCTGGATACCGAAGCCACCCTGCTTCACGTTCTCCTCGAGGGTCACGATCGTGGTATGGTTTTCTGCGAGACGATCCAGCATATCCGTATCGATCGGCTTCACGAAGCGCGCGTTCACAAGCGTCAGCTGATGTCCGTAAGATACGGCCTTTTCTCGTATGTGCTCCGCCGTGGAGACCATCGAGCCGACGGCCACGAGGGCGATCTCGCTGCCCTGATAGAGAAGTTCGGCGCGGCCATGCTCGATCGGTGCCGCAAATTCACGAAGCCCCTGGTAAGCCGCACCACGCGGATAGCGGATGCTGATCGGCAGCGGATACTTCATCGCAAATGCCAGCATCGCTGTGAGCTCATCGGCGTTTTTCGGTGCCATCACCGTCATGTGCGGGATGTGCGTGAGATAGCTGTAGTCGAAAATCCCCTGGTGCGTCTCACCGTCGGAGCCCACGAGGCCGGCACGGTCGATGCAGAACACGACCGGCAGCTTCTGGAGGCAGACGTCATGCACGATCTGGTCGTAGGCACGCTGCAGGAAGCTCGAGTAGACTGCAAACACCGGCTTTAGTCCATTGCTTGCCATACCGGCGGCACAGGTGACAGCGTGCTGCTCCGCGATGCCCACATCGAAGAAACGATCCGGGAATTCCTTTGCGAAGGCACTGAGCCCGGTACCGTCCGGCATCGCGGCGGTGATGCCGACGATTTTCTTATTTTCGCGGGCGAGGCGGCACAGCGTCTTCGAGAAAACAGAGGTGTAGCTCTCCTTTGATGGCGAGAGCGCCTTTCCGGTTTTCTGATCGAACGGAGAGACCCCGTGATAGTGCGCCGGATTCTTCTCTGCCGGTGCATAGCCCTTGCCCTTCGTGGTCAGGACATGCACGAGCACCGCGTGGTTGATCTTCTTCGCCTCCTCGATGGTCCGCTCCACCTCCCGGATGTTGTGCCCATCGATCGGTCCGAGGTAGGTGATGCCCATATCCTCGAACAGCATGCCCGGAATGAGGAGCTGCTTCAGCGAGTTCTTCGCCCGCTGCACCCGCTTTACGAGCCGTGGTCCGACGCCCGGTACGCGCATCAGCGTACTGCCGACATCGATCTTCAGCTGATTATAGCCACGGTTCGAGCGCAGCCCGTTCAGGTACTTCGACATACCGCCGACGTTTCGGGAGATCGACATCTTGTTGTCGTTCAGCACGATGATGAAGTTTTTCTTCATCTGAGCTGCGTTGTTGAGTCCCTCATACGCGAGGCCACCGGTCAGCGCGCCATCGCCGATGACGGACACGACGGTATAGTGCTCACCCTTGATATCGCGGGCCGCGGCGATGCCGAGCCCGGCAGAAATCGAGGTGGAGCTGTGGCCCGTACCGAAGCAGTCAAATGGACTCTCCGCCCGCTTCGGGAAGCCGCTCATGCCATGATACTGCCGGAGCCCGTCGAAGTTATCCTTTCGACCGGACAGGATCTTATGGGTATAGGCCTGATGGCCTACGTCCCACACGATCTTATCCTCTGGCAGATCGAGGGCCAGATACAGCCCGATGGTCAGCTCCACCACCCCGAGATTCGAGGCGAGGTGGCCTCCGTACTCGGAGGTTTTCTCTATGATAAATTGTCTGATTTCGGACGCGAGCTTCTGAAGCTCATGATCATCGAGCTTCTTCAGATCCTCAGGTCCATGTATATCATCCAGTAACATAATCTTCTCTGATTTACGGGTCCGTGCCGCAGCTTTCATGCGGCGCGTCCGATGCATATTCACGCTGCGTCCGTCCGTGAACGCAGATCTCCTTTTTACTTTTTTCGATGAATCAGCGCTTCGGTGAGTGCGATGAGGAACTGACGGGCGTCTTCGTCGACCTCCGAAAGCCCCCTGAGGCCCTCGATGGCTTCCTCGGAAAGACGCTGCACCTCCGCCTGCGCCGCCTCCAGTCCATGGATCGACACATACGTCGTCTTGTTGTTTTCCTCGTCCGAGTGGATCGGCTTCCCCAGCACCTCCTGTGTGCTCGTCTCATCGAGGATATCATCCTCGATCTGGAAGGCCACACCGATCCTGCGGGCGATGCCTTCGAGCTGCTGAAGCTCCATCTGCGATGCACCTCCGAGAACCGCACCCATCATCATGGAGGCCTCCAGCAGTGCCCCGGTCTTCAGCTCATACACAAACTGAAGCTGCGACTCACTGAGCGGCTTGCCGGTCATCTCGACGTCGACGGTCTGACCGCCGAGCATGCCATCGACACCGGACTTTCCGGCGAGGATAGCGGTCGCCTTCAGTACGGCGTTTGCAAACTTCGAGGATTCATCCGGGCTGTCCACGCCACCGGTCACGGCCGCACGGGAAAGCTGACGGAGGTACACCTCCGTCACTCGCTGAAAGGCATAGAGGGAGAGCGCATCCCCTGCCAGGGTGCCCATGTCCTCGCCGAACCTATACCAGGTCGATTCCTGACCGCGGCGATACTGGTCCCCGTCCATGCACGGAAGGTCATCATGGCAGAGCGAGAAGGTATGGATCATCTCGATCGCACCCATGAAGGCCTCGACGATCGGCTTCATAAAGCGGTCCCAGCCGGTGCCCTTCCGGTCCTTATAGAGCGCATAGCACTTCTGCACGAGGATCGGACGGATCCGCTTTCCGCCGGCGGCCACGGAATACTGCATCGCCTCCAGCACGGTCTTCTGCTGTCCCTCCACCTTCGGAAGCTGCGCGAGGACGATCGCGTCGACCTCCGCGACTGTCGTTTTCAGTTCAAGAGAGAAATCCTTCATCATCCAGCACCTTTACCTGTTTTTCGATTCGATCGATACTGTCATTTGCACTACGAAGAAGCGTCACGCCCTTCTGATACATATCGAAGGTCTTCTCGAGACTCTCCTCACTGCTCATCTTCTCGACGAGCTCGTCAAGCTCTGCAAACACCTCCTGAAGAGGCTTCTGTTCCTTTTCTTTTTCCGCGGCGGCTGCCGCACTCTTTTTCACCGGCATAACTATCCTTTCCGAATTCACTTCGTCGTCGTGATCTGCTCCACCCGGCTCCGGAAGCTTCCGTCCTGAAGCTGCGTCGTAATCAGCTCACCGACTGCCAGCTTCCCGACCGAGTCCACGCGATGTCCCTCGGCATCCTGCACATAGCCATAGCCACTGCTCAGCTTCCGAAGCGGACTCACGGCCTCGAGCTTTTCGGTTCGGAGCGCAATTCCATGACGGGCGCGGTCCAGTGTCTGCGTCATCCACATCGGCATCGCATCGTAGCGGTGCAGCTGCTCCTTCGTGTCGTGCAGTCGCTGAAGCATCTGCTCCCGGAGGCCGCTGTAGCCTGCCAGCCGGTCTTTCGCCTGCTGCAGCTTCTCCCGCATCGCATCGCGGAGCTGTGTCTCGTACTGAAGACTCTGCTTCTGGTACTCCTTCAGGATGCTGACGGGGCTCAACTGGTTGAGCCGCAGCTTTTCCATCGCGAGCCGCTGACGCTCATCCTGTATGCGCTCGTTCATCACGCTCCCAAGGGTCGCATGCCAGCCCGCCATCTCCTCCATCAGCTTCTGATAATCGAAGACCGCAAGCTCCGCGCCTGCACTCGGGGTCGGCGCACGGAGATCCGCGACATAATCTGCGATGGTCGTATCCGTTTCATGGCCGACCGCACTGATGATCGGGGTATCCGCCTCGAAGATCGCCCGGGCCACGGGCTCTTCGTTAAACGCCCACAGGTCCTCGATGGAGCCACCGCCACGTCCGACGATCAGCACGTCGAGGTCCAGCTGGTCCAGTGTCCGTATCCCATGTACGATGGATGGAACCGCACCCTCCCCCTGCACCAGTGCCGGGTAGAGGACGATCTCCACATACGGATTCCGTCGCTTCGAGATCTGTATGATATCGCGGACAGCTGCACCGGTTTTCGCGGTCACGACACCGATCCGCTGCGCATACTTCGGGATCGGCTTCTTATACATCGGATCGAAGAGTCCCATCTCCTCGAGCTCCTTTTTCAGCTGCTCGAAACGGACATAGAGATCTCCGACGCCATCCGCCATGAAGCGCTTCGCGTAGATCTGATAGCTGCCCCCGCGCTCATAGACGCCGACACTGCCCGTACAGAGCACGCGCATGCCATTCTCCAATTTAAACGGAAGCCCCGCACGGTCACCGGCAAACATAATACCGGAGATCTGCGAAGCTGCGTCCTTCAGTGTAAAGTAAATATGCCCGGTCGGATGGTATTTCAGGTTTGAAATCTCACCCTGGATCGTGATATTTTTCAGTGCGAAATCCGATGAAAACATGTTTGCGATATATCGGTTCACCTGGGACACGGTATATGCACGACTGTCTTTATTCATAGGAATCCTTTATTCTTATCTGTTTCGGTTCACGATGATCTGAACGCCCTTACCGGCAGTCTTCTTCTCCGTGAGCTCACCCTGCTGCTTACGTGGTGCCTTCACAGTTCGCGTCGATACGCGGTCGCTGTTCACAAGACGTGCCAGGACACCATTGACGAAGGAACCGGACTCGTCGCCACCATACTTCTTCGCGAGCTCGACCGCCTCGTTGATGGCTACTCTGTCCGGGATCGTCTCGTCATACTCGATCTCATAAAGTGCGAGACGAATCGCCGTGAGATCCGTCTTCGTCATACGATCGGTCTTCCAGCCCTCGGCAGCGGAGTCGATACGCGCATCCAGCTCCGGGAGCTTCGCGGTGATCTTCTCCACCTCTGCCTCCAGACGCTGCTGGTCCTCCTCGCTCAGATTCTCGATGTGCACGACGCCATCGCCATCCTCGTAATCCGGGGACTCGAAATAGCGTGCGAGCTGCTCCGGAATCTCCTGCCCAGGGTAGAACTGTGTGCAGAACAGGAGCTTAAACTTATGATCTCTTTCTTCTCGTTTATTCATAATTTCCTTACCTATACTTTATTTCAATTCACTCGTTCTCAGCATTGACCACACCGGCGATGCGGATGTTGACATCCAGCACACTGAGACCGGTCATGGACTCGATGGCCGAAGCGACCTTATCCTGTACGTTTCTCGAAACATCCGGGATGGAGTAGCCGTACCTTACGTTCAGGCTCAGCTTCACGGAAACGTGGCCATCCTCGATGCTGATGCTTACGCCCTTACTGAGGTCGCGGATCCCCATTCTGGAGATGATCTCGCCGGACCAGCCGCCATACATGGAATCGACACCCTTCACCTCGGTCGCTGCGATGCCTGCGATGATCGCGACGACCTCATCCGCGATGACGATCTGACCATGCTCATCCTTCTCATATACAACATGTGTTGCTCTCTCTTCATTCTGTTCCATATAGAACCTCCGTATGTACTGCACCCGGGCATAATCCGAGAATTAAGACTAAACTATGGGAACATGATACCACAAAACATGCATAAAACCAATGTAAAAACAGATTTTATGCATCGCCAGACGAAGTCCTTCACAGACACTTTTTAATAAGTTCAGGATCATTCAGACACATATCAAGCATTCTCGAAAGCACTCCACTATACCCCGCCCCCAGAGACTTGGCTTTTGCAAGTGTGGTCGGCGAAACACGCAGCGTCACAATCTGCTTTCGTCTTTCATTTCTTCGCTCTTCGGATACCCGTTTGAATTTTGCCAGTTCCTCCTCTGTCAATTCTCTGGCATCTTCATCGAACGTAACGGGACGATCCGCCACTTTGTTCAACATTTCGATCTGTTCTTTTGTTGGCTTCCTGGTAACATCCACATTAGATACCTTCATAATAAACCTCCTTCTCTCGCCGGGTTGCACCTCGCGCAGAGATGATGCGAATCGCCCGGTTTCGCTCGGTATAAGCGACATACACGATCGTAACAACACCATCAATCGCTCCGATCGTAATATAGCGGTCCTCCGTATCGCTATGCTCCACATCGTAAAATTCAAGTCGGTTTTCATCACCAAACACTAGGATTGCTGTTGAAAAGTCCAAACCATGCTTCGCTATATTTTTCTGTTCCTTCTGAATATCCCATTCAAAGTTCATAAATCTATCCTCATTATAATATAAGCTCACCGTAAAGCGCAATACATTGTGTATTACATTTTGTATTCCACCTCAACAAGTTCAAAAATACTACACTTTAATAAACTCTTTCAGCTTTCCAAATGTCTTCTCGCCGATCCGTTTCACGTTCATGATTTCTTCCGGAGCAGCGAAACCCCCGTGGTTTTCGCGGTAGGCGATGATGTTTTTGGCAGTGGAGGGGCCGACGCCGGGGAGTGCGTCAAGTTCTTCCAGGGTGGCGGTGTTCAGGTTCACGCGTTTGTCTTCGGTCTGAATCGCCGTGACATCCGCAACAGCTGCAGCCTGTATTTCCGTTTGTTTTTGCACCGATGTCTCCTTTTCGGCTTCTGTGCCACTCACTTCGTCGATCGCCGATGTCGGCTCTAAAAATCCTTCAATCGTAAACTTCCTTTCTTTTTCCGATGCAATCCGGTTTACATCCTCCGTCTTTTCCGGCGCATCATTCACGTTCGTCACGACCGCGACGTCTGTTACCTGGCTACGCTCGACGGTCATGTAATAAAGTCCGGCGATTGCCATGAGAATAATCATCACGGTCTGGCGGATTTTCGCCAGTTTTTCTTTTCGTTTATGCTGCTCTTTCGCAGTCAGCGGATAATTTCCCATCTCTGTTCCTTTCTGTTTTCCACATTTCAAAGACACGCTGTCCCCCTCCCACAACGTCCTTTCGTTAATCCCACCGTCCGGGCAATGCTGTCGAAATCTTCATGTTACCGCCCCTCCGGGCCCCTGCCTGAACTGTTACAAACTTCTACATCTTCATCGTTTGATCGTGCATATCCGCTATTGACATGACTTTCCTCTGTTTTATAATGGTCCTTGATTGCTAGGGGCGCTTATGCTGAGAGGATTCTTCATAGAACCAACCCTTCTCACCTGATCAGGTTAATACCTGCGTAGGGAAGCATGACAGCATTTTTCTGCTGTCTATATTCTGCCCCTCCTGGCCAAGTCACGGATGATCCGTGCGATTCAAAGGAGGTTTTTTTATGTCAAAAAATGTTAAGGTTCTGGTGTACTGTGCGGTATGCATCGCACTTGCGACGGTCACCTCGATGATCAAGGTGTTTGAGTTCCCGACCGGTGGCTCCATCACCCTGTGCTCGATGCTTTTTGCGATGCTGCCTGGCTTCTTTTTCGGTCCGGCGATCGGCATCGCGGCGGGTGTAGCCTATGGTATCCTGCAGTTCGTCATTGACCCATACGTACTGACACCGGTACAGGCGATTCTCGATTATGTGTTCGCCTTCGGTGCATTCGGTATTTCCGGTTTCTTCGCAAGCCATAAGAACGGTCTTCGCCTCGGCTACATCGCTGCCTGCATCGGAAGATACGTCTTCGCCTTTCTGAGCGGCTGGGTATTCTTCGGTGAGTATGCCTGGGAGGGCTGGAATCCGGCAGCCTACTCTGCGGTCTATAATCTCATCTACATCGGTGCAGAGGCGGTCATCACCCTGATCATCCTTTCGATCCCGGCGATGTCCACTGCCATCCAGCGCACGAAGCGCAGTGCACTGCAGTAACACATATACCGTTCAACACGATAAAGAGTGTCGCATACCGCGGCGCTCTTTTTTTCTTTGCAGTTTTATCCAGCCGAAGACGCAGCTTCTGCACGCATGGTAATACCTTGCGTTCATTATGAAGTTTAAATTTTGAGAACCGGACAGAAGAAATCTGCCCGTGATCGACACCTATTTGTCAGATACTCTGATTCTACCTGACGTGCCGGAGAAATACAAGACGCCATAAAAAAAACTCGCCCGGAGGCGAGTTTTTCTTTACTTCAAATATATATCGTTTAGTTTGCGTGTACAGCAGCACCCTGCTTTTTTACCGCATCCTGGTTCTCCGCCTTGCAGTTGATGTAGCTCTTTGCGGAGTTCACGACGATGGTGAGACCGAGGATGATGAGGAGGAGCGCGATGATCAGCTGAAGTCCGTTTGCGATGAAAACCGCACCCCAGGTGGTCTCACCCGCCGGGATCGCGACGGCTGCTGCGGTCTGGATGGCCTTGATCATCGCGATCAGACGCTGTACCAGTGCGGTGAAGGTCACGAAGAGCATGATGATGAGTGGCGGAAAGAGCATCTTATTGCTGCGGCCGGTCACCTTCAGGAAGACGCAGAGCGTGATGAGCACGAGTGCGGACAGGAGCTGGTTCGCAGAGCCGAACAGCGGCCAGATGTTGGCATAGCCGACCTTCGTGAGGATGTAGCCGAACACGAGGGTGAGGATCGTGGAGAAGTAGATGTTGCAGAAGAGCTTTCTCCAGCCCTCGGCATGCTCCATATCATCGACGCTGAAGAGCTCCTGGAAGCTCATACGTGCGATACGTGCGACCGCATCGAGGCTCGTCAGGGCAAGTGCAGATACGCACATGGTCATAAATACGGTTGCAACATGAGAGGAGATGCCGAACATCGAGATGAAGCCGGCGACACCACGGCTGAAAATCTGGAACGGTGTACCCTCGGCTGGTGTTCCGTCAGCGGTTGCCGCTGCACCTGCGACACAGAGTGCGAGGACAGCGAGCAGGGACTCGAGCACCATGGCACCATAACCGACCTTCAGCATATCCTTCTCATTGGAGACGGTCTTCGAAGAGGTTCCAGAAGAAACCAGGCTGTGGAAGCCGGAAACCGCACCACAGGCGACGGTGACGAAGAGGATCGGGAACATGGTACCTAACTTTGCATTGTTAAAGCCGGTGAAGACCGGAAGGTTCATGGCTGGATGTGCGACGAGGAGGCCGACGGCGGCACAGGCGATCATCGCGATGAACATGAAGGTGGTCATATAGTCTCTCGGCTGCTTCAGAATCCAGATCGGGGTGACGGCCGCGAAGAAGATGTAGATGAAGGTGATGTAGCTCCAGGTCTGCTTACCGGCGACGAGCGGGAACTGCATGCCGAGTGCGAAGCAGAGGACGATGAAGACGATGGCCATCACACTCTCCTTCCAGCCGGTGAATCTGCACTTCCGCTGAATCAGTCCGTAGATAACAGCGAAGACCATGAACATGATGGATACCATGCCGGCTGCGGAATTGGAATCTGCAGTGGCTGCCAGCGAAGTGACACCGTCGGTCACAGTGTAGGCATTGAACGTACCAGCGACCATGTCGGCGAAGGCTGCGATGACGATGCAGCAGAAGAGCCAGCAGAAAAGGAGGAAGAGGCGACGGCCGGTCTTACCGATGTACTTCTCGATGAGAAGACCCATGGAACGGCCCTCGTTCTTCACGCTTGCATAGAGCGCACCGAAATCGGTGACCGCACCGAAGAAGATGCCGCCGAGCAGGATCCAAAGGAGAACCGGAAGCCAGCCGAACGCTGCGGCTTGAATCGCACCGGTGACAGGACCTGCACCTGCGATGGATGAAAACTGATGGCTGAATACGGTCCAGCCGTCGGTCGGAACGAAATCCTCGCCATCCTCATACTTGACGGCCGGTGTCTTCGCCTGTGGATCGATGCCCCACTTATGCGCAAGCCAGCGTCCGTAAAGCGTATATGCCGCTATGAGACATACGGCTGCGATCAGCACGATAACAAGTGTGTTCATACAAGTAACCCCCATTAGTTATAAAAATTTCTGAAATTCCTCATGTTTTACAACCATGTTTCGGACTTGTCAATCGTTTTTCACAATAAAAAACACAGATTGCGAAGAATCTGTGTTTGCGTTAATCTGAGGTTATTTCAAAAATAATAAGTGCTTATAAATGGCGGAAACCGGTTATTTTTCGCATAATTTCAGCTCATGTCAGAGAGGAATTCATCGTCGGACCTGCCACTCTGCCATGCGGCGTGGCGCCCAGAGACGCGATCATCATGTCTCTTTCTCACGTCCTTTAATTTCATCTCCGTTTTTACACGTTTTGACAAACCGCACCGTTTTCAGGAAACTGCATTGTCGGAAATCTGCCGCTTTTGTCAACAAGTCAATTCCAAATCACTCGGGGCCAGATCAGGCTTCTTCGACTGAAATCCTGCCAGCAATGTCCTCTGCGGTCATGGTCGACAGTGCGTCGATGAGTGCGATGTGGTAGCTTCCGCTGCCGTGTGGGGCCGTCTCCTCTGCGATTTCACCGGCGATGCCCATAAATGCGGTAGCGACCACCGCCGCGTGGAAGGCCGCCTCGCCGGATGCCACCGCCAGGAAGGCAGCGAGCAGCTCGGTCGCCATGCAGCCGGTGCCGGTCACGCGCGACATACGCGGACTGCCATTCTTCACGAAGCAGAGCGCATCCCGCGAAGCGACGATGTCCTCCCGGCCAGATGCCACGAGGATCATCGGAAACGCAAGCATACGGAGGTAGTTCTGCATCCCGTGTGCCAGTGCGTCCCCGGAAAGTGCCGGGTGCGCTGCATCAACGACCGCATCCACGCCCGTGCCGGTGTCTGTACCGGCGAGGAGTGCGTGGATCTCCGAGTAGTTTCCGCGGATAGCCGTCGGCTGCAGCTCAGAGAGCATACGGTGGAGCGCTTCGCGTCGGAAGGTCGAGCCGGAGATTCCCACGGGATCGATGACCCGCGGGATGCCCTTTTCCCGCGCCGCCTGTCCGCTCAGGAACATCGCGTCGAGGTATTCCGTGGCGCCGAGGTTCAGCTCCAGCGCCTGACTGCCACGGGTGATTTCCGCTGCCTCCCGCGGATCATGCGACATGACCGGGCGCGCGCCGATCGCAAGCAGGGCGTTCGCGCAGTCGTTGACCGTCACATAATTCGTGATGGAGTGCACGAGAGGCGCGGTGCGCTGAATCGCGTCCATCCATGTATATATCTGATATTGAAAGCGCTCGTCGCTCATTTTCACATCCTCACTTCAGCATTTCCTTCGCGCGCTCGAGGAAGCCGGTCTGGCTCAGCGCCACGGTGATGATCACCGCGATCAGGGTGCCGCCGCAGGTGCTCACCAGGAACGGAACGACGAAGGTGAAGACGGCCGCCTTTGTGTTGCCCATGATGAAGGCTGCGATCGGGTAGGACAGGATGCCACCGATGATGCCGGTGCCGAAGATCTCGCCGACATAGGCTGCCGGGAGCTTCCGAAGCTTCTTATAAAGATAGCCAGACAGGAAGGCACCGCACATAGAGCCCGGGAACGCAAGCAGCGAGCCGAGGCCCATCAGATTTCGGATGACACTGGCGATGAACGCCGCTGCCACGCCGTAGGCCGGGCCGAGAAATACCGCGCACAGCACATTGACGAGGTGCTGTACCGGCGCACACTTCGAGCCGAAGACCGGCACAGAGAAGGTCGAGCCGACCACCGCGATGGCGGCAAATACAGCCGCGAGGGCCAGCTTCTTCGTGTTTACACTTGTGGTTGCTACGCTTGCCGCAGCAGAATTTTCGTTACGCATCATGAATCTCCTTTTACAATCTAAGCATCGCCGAAGGAAGGTTCACCTCACTGCCTTACGAGGCCGTGTTCTTAGCTGCCTGAGATCTGTCCGCCTGCAGCCGGACCTCCACCGAGGTCGTTCTGCTGCTTCGCGGGCCAGCGGCTCAGACAGATGCCGAATAATCGCCCTGGATCCTGAAGCCGTGGTCCATCGGACCGCTGCCCTTTCCGAGATCCAGCATCGCATTCAGTGCGCCGGAGATATAGTTCTTCGCGTACTGTACGGATGTTTCGAGATCATATCCCTTGGCCAGATTCGACGCAATCGCCGAGGACAGCGTGCAGCCGGTTCCGTGCGTGTTCGAATTCTCGATTCGTCTGCCGTGGAACCAGGTCACCTGCTCTCCATGCACGAGCACATCGTTCGCATCGTCCAGGCTGTGGCCGCCCTTCGTAAGCACGGCACAGCCGAAAGCTGCGTGGATCCGCTTCGCCGCTTCCACCATATCCGCGGAGCTGCGAATCGTCATC
>Ga0129312_1000640_pt1 | contig 26884 bp, 25 predicted proteins | sample O827metagenome_FD_94434 | JGI IMG/M metagenome (GOLD analysis project Ga0129312, IMG submission 94434) | Orangutan group fecal microbial communities from Wisconsin, USA - O827 metagenome | ecosystem: Host-associated > Mammals > Digestive system > Large intestine > Fecal | place: USA: Wisconsin... | reverse complement strand
GTCAGTTCGACAACGTGATCTGCACCCGTTGCGACGCGGTGGTGGCTGTTCCCGCCGGAAAGGCAGAGGACTTCGCCGCCTTCATCCGGGAGTTTGACGGCATCCTGAAAAACGAATACGCCGCCACCGACGGCGGTGTGACCCTTTCCTGTGCGGCCGCCGACGCCGACGCCGCCTACTCCGCCGAGGACTCCAGCCGGCTCCTCCATGTGCTGCTGACGCTGCCCCAGGGTGTGGAGGTCATGAGCGCCGACTTCCCCGGCCTCGTCCAGACCTCCCTGAATCTGGGCGTCATGACCGCCTGCGACGACGGCCTGCACTTCTCCTTCTCCATCCGCTCCTCCGTGGCCACCCAGAAGGAGCTGCTGCTCCAGCGGGTACGCGCCATCGTGGAGTACACCGGCGGCGGCACCGTGTCTACCCGGGGCGACTACCCGGCGTGGCAGTATGCCCGCCAGTCCCCGCTGCGGGACACGGTGATGGCCTCCTACAAGCAGATCACCGGGCAGGACGGCGTTATCATGGCCACCCACGGCGGTCTGGAGTGCGGTCTGCTCATCAACAAGATGCCCGGTCTGGACGCGGTCTCCCTCGGGCCGGAGCTGCACGACATCCACTCCCCCCGGGAGCGGCTGGGCGTGGACTCCGTCAAGCGGATGTACGCACTGGTATGCGAGGTGCTGAAGAACTGCCGCTGAACCGCAGCTGACCGATAAGGAGGGCCTGCCATGCGGCGCATCTGCGCCGCCAGCTCGCAGGGGGACTTCCTGTAACGTAAAAAGGAGCGGCTGTACCAAACGGTACAGCCGCTCCTGTTCACATCTATTGACCTTGCTTTGCGCCTATTCGCTCGGCAGCAGCGGGCGGCTGATGGGCTGCGTGCCCAGCAGCACCTGATAATCCCCGTTCAGCAGGATCTGCACCTGCTCCACCTGCTCCAGCGAGCACAGAGAATTCACAAGTCCCTCCAGAAGCAGCTGCTGCTCCGCAAAACGCGACGGCATCAGCTCCGCGCATTTGGCAGACAGGTTCAGATAGCAGGTGTTGCCGTCCACATTGGCGCCCAGCGCCGTAAACTCCTTGGGCAGCAGAGGCTTCAGACCACTGTAGCTGTCCATGGGACGCTCTGCCAGCGCCATGACCACCGCCTCCGCCGGTGTCTCTCCCTCGTAGACGGTGAGCCGCCGCTGCTCGGCCACCAGATCACCGTCCTCGTCCGGGAAGTACAGTGTCACCTCCACGGTGCGGACGATATCCTCCGGGCTGGTCAGCAGCACCTGTGCCGAGGTGTACACATGGTCTGCATTCTGTGACATACCCATCACTGTGATCCGCACAGCGTAGATACCCGTCAATTGCAGCAGTGACAGGGTGATGCAGTAGTCCGCGATGGTGCGGTCAATTCCCACCAGCTGGTCATATTCGCCGCTCAGATCCACGGACACCGTGCCGCCGGTAACGGTGCAGCTTCGCACCGTGGTGCCTATGGGCACGGGGCTGGTGAAGCCGTTGGCCTTGCACCCGCCCAGCAGCAGCTCCATGATATACTGTGCCTGCTGCTGACGGCCCCGGTCATCCCCCGTCACCTTCTTCCAGTTCACCAGCACGCTGGTGATGGCGTCGCTGCCGCCGACGCTCTTATGCTTTGCACTGAGATCCGCCGGATAGTACAGCCGCAGTCCGGTCTTCTGCGTCCCGCAGGCCGCCAGGCTCAGCACCAGCAGCGCCGCCAGCAGCGCCGCGGTGATGCGTTTCACTCCTCGCATAGCTCCTCCTCCCGCTTCGCCAGCGGCAGCGTCACGGTAAACACCGTGCCCACGCCGTCCGCGCCGTGTCCTGCCTGAATGGAGCCGCCCCGGTTCTCGATGGTATCCTTGACGATGGACAGACCCAGTCCGGTGCCGCCCACCTCCCGGGAGCGCATCTTGTCCACCCGGTAGAACCGGTCAAACACATGGGGCAGATCCTCATCGGGGATGCCGATGCCGTTGTCGGTGACGGTGATGACCACCTGACCGTCCCGCACAGAGGCCTCCGCCCGCACAAAGCCGTTTTCCGCGGCGGAATACTTGATGGCGTTCTCCATCAGGTTGTAGAGGATCTGATGTACATCGTCGTCCGTGGCCCATGCCACCGCCTCCTCCGATGCGCTGCCGGAGATGGTGACGCCTTTTTCCTCGGCCACCATGCCCAGCATCCGCTCCACCCGCTGCAAAACAGGCCCCACCGCCACGGGGTAGGCCGCCTGCACCACGCCGCCGTCCAGCCGCGTCAGCCGCAGCAGGTTCTCGGTGATGCGGCTGAGCCGCTCGGCCTCCCGGCCGATGTCGGTGACAAATTCCTTGGTGGTGTCGGGATCCATGTTGTCCGTCTGCAAGATCGAGTCCGTCAGCAGACGGATACCGGCCAGCGGTGTTTTCAGCTCGTGGCTGGCATCGGATACGAACCGCCGCCGGGCGCTCTCCGTGGTTTGCAGCCGATCCGTCAGGCTGTTGAACTCCGCCGCGATCTGGGCGATCTCGTCGGTACCGCTGGCGTCTGCCCGGTGGCTGTACGCGCCCTCACGGACGTTTCGGATGGCCTGCAGCAGACCGCTGATCTGCCGGGTCAGCATACGGGACAGCATGATGCTCAGTCCCGCCACCAGCAGCGCGATCATGATGGAGATGGTCATCAGATTGCTCTGAAAGCTCTCCAACAGCGCCGCCTGCTCCGTGTCGTAGTCGTAGGCGTACACCGCGCCCACCGTCTGGTTGTGGTATACCACCGGCGTGGCCATACGGCTGAGGAACGCCTCGCCGTCATACTGGCAATAAAAGGCGTCGCTGCCCCGCAGTGCCGCCGCGATCACGGAGTACAGGGCATATGCGCCCACGGCGTCGCCCCCCTGCCGGGTATCGTACAGCACCAGGCCGGCGCTGTCGGTGACCATGATGCGGGTGGCGCCGGTCTCATTCAGGCCGCTGAGCGCCGCGGAGACATTCTCCTCCGTCAGCCGCTCCAGTCCCATCAGCGCCGACTCGATGACCTTGGCGGTGCTTTTCAGGTTGTCCTGATTGGAGGACACCATCAGGTTCTGGGACACCAGCAGCGGGTAGGAGTTCAGCAGCACCAGCACCGCCGCGATGACCAGGATGTAGCTGAGGCTGAATTTCAGCTGTAGGGTCGCCTTACCCCGCAGCTTTCTGCTCTGCGCCGTGAGCTTGTCCCATATCGGCCTGCATCGCCGGCTGATGTTATCCCATGCCGCCTTACACCGTTGGCTGACCTTCTCCCTTAAAATAGTAACCAACTCCCCACTTCGTCATGATATGGACCGGCTTGGCCGGGTCCGGCTCCAACTTCTCCCGCAGGCGGCGGATGTGGACGTCCACCGTGCGGTAGTCCCCGGCGTAGGAGTAGCCCCACACCAGATCCATCAGGCTCTCCCGGCTGTATACCCGCCGGGGATTCTTCATCAAAAGCTCGATCAGGTCATATTCCTTGGCCGTCAGGTCGATGGTCTTGCCGTCCCGGATGGCCACGCGCTCCTCCGTGTCCAGGCTCAGGTCACCCACCGTCAGCAGCGGCGCCCGCTGGGACTGCTGTGCCGCCGGGCTGCCGCCGGACCGCCGCAGCAGGGCGCGGATGCGGGCCTTCAGCTCCAGAATGTTGAAGGGCTTTGTCACATAGTCGTCCGCACCGCAGGCAAAGCCCATCAGCTTATCGCTGTCCTCGCTGCGGGCCGTCAGCATGATGATGGGCACATCGGAAAACTCCCGGATCTGCATACAGGCGTCACCGCCGGACAGTCCCGGCATCATCACATCCATCACGATCAGGTCGAAGCTCTCCTTCTTGGCAAGCTCCACGGCGGTGACGCCGTCATAGGCGGGCGTCACCTCGTAGCCCTCGTTCTCCAGATTGAATTTCACACCCTTGACCAACAGCTTTTCGTCGTCTACTACCAGTATCCTCATTCCTGTGTCTCCTCCGTTATAATGCGGTCACGCAGGCCATCCAGCGTGGTCTGCCCGATGCCGCTCACCTGCAATAGATCCTCCGGGCAGGTGAACGACCCGTTGGCTGTCCGCCAGTCGATGATCCGCTGGGCCAGCACCGGCCCGATCCCCGGCAGCGTCTCCAGCTCGTCCGCGTCCGCCGTATTGATATTCACCTTATCCGCGTCTGTTCTCTCTACCGGTGCCTGCGCCTCCACCGTGTAATCGCCCTGTACGGTGCGGGGCGTCAGCAGGTATACCGTTCCAACAGACAGCAAAAACAGTGCTGTCAGCACCAGCAGGAACACCCCTGTTTTTGACAGTTTTATCCGCCCGTCCACAGTTGACTCCCCCCGTGTTTTCGCGTATAATAAAGGTCATGCAATTTGATGGGCACGGCTCATCCGCCGCGACCCAATGGTATTATAACATAGATGGAGAAGAAATCCTATGAAAATCCGCCGTTTTTTATCTGTTTTTTTATTGACCTGCCTGCTGTGCGCCCTGTTCACCCCACAGGCGCTGGCACTGGAGGACCCGGATATCCGTGCCAAGGCCGCCATTTTGGTGGATGGCGAGACAGGCACGGTGCTGTACGATAAGAACATGCACGAGGAACTGCCCATGGCCAGTATCACCAAGGTCATGAGCGCCCTGCTGGTGCTGGAGGCTGTGGATCGCGGCCAGCTCCGCATGGACCAGAGCGTCACCGCCACCGAGTCCTCCATGAAGGGCATGGTGGAGGACGGCAGCACCGCCGACATCAAGGTGGGCGAGACGCTGACGGTGGAGCAGCTTCTCTACTGTATGCTGGTGATCTCCGCCAACGAGACGTGCAACATTCTGGGCGAGGCCGTGTCCGGCTCCGTGGACGCCTTCGTGGAGAAGATGAACCAGCGGGCGCAGGAGCTGGGCTGTCAGAACACCCATTTTGCCAACACCACCGGTCTGACCCAATCCGGCCACTACTCCTCCGCGTGGGATATCTATCTCATCACCCGGGAGGCCATGAAGCACGACGATTTCATGACCATCGTCAACACCAAGGCCTACACCGTACCCGCCACCAATATGACGGAAAAGGAGCGGGAGCTGCATAGCACCAACGCTCTGATCTCCAACTGGCGCATGACCGGCTATCTCTACTCCGGCGCACAGGGCATCAAGACCGGCACCACCGATGCGGCGGGACACTGTCTGGTGTCCTCCGCCATCCGGGGCAGCCGCACCCTCATCAGCGTGGTGCTGGGCTGCGAGGAGGTCAAGTCCGAGAAGGGCGGTACCCGCGTGGAGAGCTTCACCGAGACGGCCCGCCTGTTCGACTGGGGCTTTGACAATTTCTCCACCCGCACGGTGCTGGAGGAAAATGAGCTGATCTGCGAGGTGCCTGTGGCGCTGAGCAACGAGGTCGCCACCGTGGCTGTCCACCCGGCCTACGCCGCCGAGGCGGTGCTGCCCAAGGATCTGGAGCTGGATCAGCTCCAGCGCACCGTGGACTGCGTGGAGTCCGTAAACGCCCCCGTCACTACCGGCGACGAGCTGGGCACCATCACCATCTCCTATGACGGCACGGACTATGTGACCGTTCCCCTGCTGGCCGTGGCCGACGTGTCCGCCAGCCGCTTCCTGCTGGCCAAGCACGCCATCGTGCAGTTCTTCTCCCGGACGCCGGTGAAGATCGCCTCCGTCGTGCTGGTGGTGCTGGTCATCGCCGTGCTGCTCTGGTTCCGCCTGTACGGGCGCACCCGCCGCTACGGCAGAGCCTCCAGCAAGCGCTACCGCCAGCACGCCTACCGCGGACGCCGCCGCTGAGTGCCATGGAGGACTTACATATCCTGTACGAGGACGCACATCTCGTCCTCTGCGTCAAGCCCGTGGGCGTCCTGTCGGAGGACAGTGAGCAGGGCGCCTGTATGCCCGCTCTGCTGCGCCGGCACTACCGTGAGCAGGGGAAGCCCGACTACATCGCCACCGTCCACCGGCTGGACAAGATCGTGGGCGGCGTTATGCTGTTTTCCCGCCGCCGGGAGGTCACCGGCAAGCTCACCGCCGCCGTGGCGGAGCACCGTGTCACCAAAGAGTATCTGGCCGTGCTGCGGGGACACCCGGCGGAGGCTTCCGCCACCCTTACCGACCTGCTGTTCCGGGACGCCTCCAAGAACAAGAGCTATGTGGTCAAGCGGATGCGCAAGGGCGTCCGGGAGGCCTCGCTGGAATATGTGACGCTGGACAGTACGGAGGAGCTGACGCTGGTGCGCGTCCGGCTCCACACCGGCCGTACCCACCAGATCCGCGTGCAGTTCTCCTCCCGGGGCCTGCCGCTGCTGGGGGATATCCGCTACGGCAGCAAGGCCGACTGCTCCACCGCGCTGTGGTCGTATCACATGGCCTTCACCCACCCCGTCACCGGACGGGCGGTGGATGTGACCTGCCCCCCGCCGGAAAGCTGGCCGTGGACGCTTTTCAATGCCGATACACACGCATGATACGCAGAAAAAGAGGACGGCTCCCGCCGTCCTCTTTTTTGCCGCCCTCTCTCAGAACGCACCGGGGCGGCGCTGAAACCGTTCGTCGGCAGCCGCCTGCCGCAGCTGAGACAGGGAGCGGATGTCTCCCTGCTGCTGGAGCGCAGTCTGCATCTCCGGCGACAGGCCGTAAAAATACTCGTAGGCGGCAGGGTCGTTGTTCAGCAGATCGGTCAGCGTCTCGTAGTACATACATAAACACCTCCGCGCTCATTGTGCGCGGAGGTGTTTTTCTTTATACCATTTTTTCAAAATAGAAGTACGTCTCGTCCTCGCCGTTGGGCCGCATACAGGACGCGAGCATTTTGTGGGACGCGGCGTTCTCCTTAAAGCACTTGGCCACCACCCGGGCAAGCCCCAGATGGTACAGCGCCCAGTCCGCCGCCGCCGCAAAGGCCTCCGTACCGTAGCCGTGACCGGCGTAGGCCGGCGCGATGCGGCAGCCCTGCTCGAAGCCGCCCCGGAAATCCGGGCGGTACAGCACCACCTCGCCGATGAGCTTTCCCTTCAGGCGGACGGCAAAATTCACAGCGCGGCGGGCGGCAAAGTCCGCCTTGGCAGTATCCAGAAAGTAGTCCTCCGTCAGCGGCGCATCCCCCAGACCGGTACGGTAGTCATAGCCCCACCAGCGGTTGCGGTCATCGTCCAGACACAGGGCGTTGTACGCCTCCTTGTCGCCGGGACGCAGAGCCGTCAGGGTCAGGCGCTCGGTTTTCAATGTGGGCACGCGGCGCAGCATATCCAACTCCGTGCCCACCTCCAGCCGCACCTTGCCGCCCAGCGCCGCCGGGAGGTATTGCAGCTTAGAGGTACGCAGTCCCTTGTCCCGGGCGTCGTCCTCCCGGTTCACCCACGCGCAGCCGGCGCCGTAGTAGGCGGCGAAGGCCTGCACGATGGCGGGGTACGCTCCGGCGTGGGAGTACAGCGCCTTTTCAATGTGGTTCACCAGCGTGTCGCCGCACTTCTCCGCCAGGCAGACCGCCACCAGCCGTCCCTCCGCCAGCATACCGCCGGCGCAGAACCAGCCGGTGTCCAGCAGGCCGAACATCTCCTGCGCCAGCGCCAGCTCCTCCTGAGCCAGCGGCCCGGCCTTGTGGAACTCCGCCTCATAGCTGATCCAGAACTCCGCCAGACGGGGGTCCTTCGGATCGGTGAGGGGCACGAAGGCGGCGTCCGGATAGTCCCGGCGGAACTTGTTGATGTGGTTGCGCTGGCCGCTGTACCGCCGTCCGGCGAACTGCGCCAGATCCTCGGTGTGGTAGAGATAGTCCTTCCACGGCCGCTCGCTGATGACCTTCACCCGGGGATAGCGCAGCACCAGCCTTGCCGCCTTCTCCTCCGGCACCACGGACAGCACCAGCGGCAGCTCCTTTTCGCCGCAGTACGCCTCGATAGCGGCCAGCGCCGCCTCCTCGTCGCCCTCCGGCCCCGTAATGGGGTAGTCAAAGACGTACTCCCCCTCGATGCAGTTACGGATGATGAGGCAGCCCGCCGCCTCGGCAAACCACGGGTGCAGATAGCCCCGCCACATGAGCTTCACGCCCAGCGAGTACTCGCACAGACGGTAGCCGCACATTTCGTAATACGGGTGCAGACGAGCACCCGCGCTGACAGTCAATTCCTGAAATTCCAGCATAGTATCCTCACATTTTCTCGATCATTTCTTCTGCCTCGGCGATGAACCGCCGCACCATGGGCCGCAGATCCCGGCGCGGCCGGGAGGCAATGCCCAGCTCGCGGACGGCCCGCGGCGCCAGCGGCAGCGCCTGCACATCGTCCTGCCGCCCCTGCAGCACCAGACGGGACAGCATACTCACGCCCAGACCGTGCTCCACCATGGAGATGATGACGCTGTCCGACACCTGCGTGGTGCGGATCAGCGGCGTCACGCCGTGGCGGTTCAGCACCCGCATGATATCCAGATTAAAGCCCATGGATGGCATCAAAAACTCCCGCCCGTCAAAATCCTCCACCGGGAACACAGACCGTCCCCCGTTGTCGTAATCCGGCGGCAGTATGGCGAACAGCTCGTCATCCTTGAGGGGCGTCCAGTCCAGCGCCACGCTCTCCTGTCGGCTGGCAAAGCACATATCCACCCGGCCCTCCTGCACCCAGCGGTAGACCTCCTGCACGCTGCCCATCTGGATATCCACCCCCACGTCCGGGTGGGCGCGGCGAAACTGCTGGATCACCTCCGGCAGCCAGTGGCGGGCGATGGAGTCGTAGGCCGCCACACGGACGCTCTCCTCCTGCTGGGTGTTGACGAGCAGGATCTCCCGCTCCAGTGCCTTCGCACCGTTGAGACACTCCTGCACCAGCGGGAAGATACGCTGTCCCGCCGGGGTCAGGCGCACGCCGGTGCGTCCCCGCACCAGCAGCGGAAAACCCACGTCCTTTTCCAGACTGTTCATCATGTGGGTCAGGCCGGACTGGGTGTAGCCCAGCTCCTCCGCGGCGCGGGTAAAGCTGCCCAGCCGCACCGCTGCCGCCAGTGCCGCCAGTTTCTTCGTATCCATGGACGCACCTCCCCTGCACGATACGGTCATTATACCGCGTCATGTCCCGCATGGCAACCCTCTTATACTTCGCCGGGAAAACATCTGTATGTATCCATGACGATCTCTAATGGAAATATGAGATTTTGTCGCTTTACAAAAAAAGTCTCACCGTGTATCATACACGCAGTGATTCGAACATGAATTGCTTTTCCTTTCTATCCTCAAATCGTTGGTCAGCCGCACGATGTGCGGCTGACGGCGCGTCCGGGGCTTTTTGCAGGCGCCGGACAACCTCCCACAAAAAAGAGAGACGGCATGTTGCCGTCTCTCTTTTTTGCGTTAATTGCAGGGGTCACATGGCCTTGATGATCTCCACGATCTCCGCGCCGATGCGCTTCTGGGCCTCCACGGTGGCTGCGCCGATATGGGGCGTGCAGGACACCATCGGATGGCTGTACAGTGCCTTGTTCTTGGTGGGCTCGTCCACGTACACGTCCAGACCGGCGGCACGAACCTTGCCGGACTCCAGAGCGGCCAGCAGGGCGTCCTCGTCCACATTGCTGCCGCGGGAGGTGTTGATGATCACCACGCCGTCCTTCATCTTGGCGATGGTCTCGGCGGAGACCAGTGCGCCGCCGTCCACTGCGGGCGCGTGGAGGGAGATAAAGTCGGAGGAAGCCAGCAGCTCGTCCATGCTCACATAGGGGATGCCCAGCCGCTCAGACAGCTCGGCATTGGGATGACGGGCGAAGGCGACCACGTTCATGCCGATGGCCTTGGCCATCACACCCAGATGCTGACCGATACGGCCGAAGCCCACGATGCCCAGGGTCTTGCCCTGCAGCTCGATGCCCTTGCCGTACTCCTTCTTCTTCCACTCGTCGTTGCGCATGGTGTAGCCGGCGTCAGAGATGTAGCGGGCGCAGGCGAACATATGACCCATGGCCAACTCCGCCACGGACTGGGAGGAAGCATTGGGGGTGTTCTTGACGTCGATGCCGTTCTGCTTGGCATAGGCCACGTCGATGTTGTCAACGCCCACGCCGCCGCGGATGAGGAGCTTCAGCTGGCTGCCCTTGGCCTCGTCGATGTGGTTGGCGCGGACCTTGGTTTTGGAGCGGACGACAGCCACGTCGAAATCACGCAGGGCCTTGCCCAGCTGATCCGGCTCGTAAAACTGCTCCACCACCTCGTGACCCAACTCACGCAGCTGCGCCATTGCGGTCTTATCCATACCGTCAGTAACCAGAATACGCATGATACTTCTCCTTCATTTTTATGTAAAGAATGTGGGGAAAGGGGGAGTGCCTCTCCCCCCTCCGGTCGTGTTACTTGTGCTCCGCCTCGAACTTCTTCAGGAACTCCACCAGCGCCTCAGCGCCCTCGATGGGCATGGCGTTGTACACGGAGGCGCGCAGACCGCCCACGGACTTGTGGCCCTTCAGGTTGTCGAAGCCGGCCTCCTTGGAGGCGGCCACCACGGCGGCGTCCAGATCCTTGTCGCCGGTGACGAAGGGGATGTTCATCAGGCTGCGATCCTCAGGCACCACGGCGCCCTTGAACAGCTTGGAGCTGTCCAGGAAGTCGTAGATGACCTTGGCCTTGGCGATGTTGCGCTTCTCCATCTCCGCCAGACCGCCGTTGTCCAGCAGATAGCGGAACACCTTGCCGCAGCAGTAGATGGCCCAGCAGTTGGGGGTGTTGTACATGCTGTCGTTGTCGGCATGGGTCTTGTACTTCAGGTAGATGGGGGTCTTGGGGTCCAGATCGTCGCGGATCAGATCCTCGCGGATGATCACCACCGCCATACCGGCGGGGCCCACGTTCTTCTGGACGCCGGCCCAGATCAGACCGTAGTCGGACACGTTGCAGGGACGGGACAGGAACATGGAGGACTGGTCAGCCACCAGCACATGGCCCTTGGTGTTGGGCAGCTTGTTCCAGGTGGTGCCGTTGATGGTCTCGTTCTCGCAGATGTAGACATAGTCGGCATCCTCGGGAATGTCCAGATCGGAGCAATCGGGGATGTAGGAGAAATTCTTGTCGGCGGAGGAGGCGATGATCTGCACCTCGCCATACTTCTTGGCCTCGGCAATCGCCTTCTTGGACCACGCGCCGGTCTCCACATAGCACGCCTTGCCGTTCTTCATCAGGTTCATGGCGACCATGGCAAACTGCACCGTGCCGCCGCCCTGGATGAACAGCACCTTGTAGTTATCGGGAATACCCATCAGCTTGCGCAGATCGGCCTCAGCCTCGGCCGCGATCTGCTGGAACACCTTGGAGCGGTGGCTCATCTCCATGACGCACATACCGCTGCCGCGGTAGTTCATCATCTCATCGCGAATCTCCTCCAGCACGGGCTCCGGCATCATGGCGGGGCCGGCGGAGAAATTGAAAGTACGACCGTATTTCATTTGGTTTTCCTCCTGTTTGTGTGATTGATAGATCCTTCTTGTCCTTTTGCGCTTGATACATACAGTATACGGCAAACCACCAGCAGAATCAACAGGGAAAATAAATTATGTCAGGAAAACTAAAAAATTTTCAGTTTCGCACAAAGAACGTTTGTTGGGATTCGGCGGTTTGACAGGCGCACGGGAACATGGTACAATGCGGATTTGCAAATAACTGTGAAAAGGCGGATATATACTATGGAACGGGTGTGGAAGTACATAGACCACATGGGTCTCTACGCGGCGGCGCTGCTGAAGTGGATCGTGGTCGGCGGTCTGGTGGGCGGCGTCGGCGGCGTGGTGGGCGCACTGTTCCATCTGGGCGTCAACTATGCCACGGAGGTACGGCTGGCCCATCCGTGGGTGCTGTACCTGCTGCCGGTGGGCGGTCTCATCATCGCCGGGCTGTACAAGCTGTGCCGGCTGGAGGGCAAGGGCACCAACGCCATCATCGAGTCGGTACACTTCGGCTCGGACGTGCCGCTGCTGCTGGTGCCGCTGATCTTCGTGTCCACCGTCATCACCCACCTGTGCGGCGGCAGCGCCGGACGTGAGGGCGCCGCCTTGCAGATCGGCGGCGGCATCGGCTACCGCACCGGTAAGCTGCTGCAGCTGGGTGAGAAGGATCTGCCGCTGGCCACGCTGTGCGGCATGAGCGGCGTGTTCTCCGCCCTGTTCGGCACGCCCCTGACCGCCACCGTGTTCGCGCTGGAGGTCATCAGCGTGGGCGTGCTGTACTACGCGGGGCTGATCCCCTGCATCACCGCCGCCATGACCGGCTACCTTGTCTCCCTGCTGATGGGTGTGCCTCCCACTCGATTCACCGTGGCCATGCCGCCGCTGGACGCATGGACCATGCTGCTGGTAATAGTGCTGGCGATCCTGTGCGCGCTGGTGAGCATCCTGTTCTGCCGGGGACTCCACATCACGGAGCATCTGGCGGCGCGGCTGGTAAAGAGCCCCTATCTCCGCGGTGTGGTGGGCGGCGTGGTCATCGTAGCCCTGACGCTGCTGCTGGGTACCACGGACTACAACGGCGCGGGCATGGATGTCATCACCCGCGCGCTCAGCGGGCAGACCGACGGCTGGGCGTGGCTTTTGAAGCTGCTGTTCACCGCCGTCACCATCGGCTGCGGCTTCAAGGGCGGCGAGGTGGTGCCCTCCTTCTTCGTAGGCGCTACCTTCGGCTGCTGGATCGGCTCGCTGCTGGGTCTGCCCCCCGCCTTCACCGCCGCCATCGGCCTTGTGGCCGTGTTCTGCGGCGCGGTGAACTGCCCCATCGCCTCGGTGATGCTGAGCGTGGAGCTGTTCGGTGCGGAGGGGATGCTGTACTTCGCCATGGCCTGCGCCATCAGCTATGTGCTGTCCGGCTACTGCGGGCTGTACAGCAGCCAGACCATCCTCTACTCCAAGCTGCGGGCGGAGTTCATCAACGTCCGTACCAAAGAATAACGTGCAGACATCCAAAAAGCGGTCACAAAATGTGACCGCTTTTTTCTATGCGTTTACCCGGTGATCCGTCCAGCCGCAGTTCTCCCCGGCATCCCGTGTTTTTCACCGCTCCCGGTGTCAACTATCCGTTTTGTCAAAGTTTTCCGCCGTTTTGTGTGCAAAGCAGAGAAATTTCGCATGGTGAGAAAAAATTCCCCGTTTTGGTTGAAAGCACCGACCTGTTATGTTAGAGTTATCATAGAGTGTCATAAAATTAACGATTTTTTGACACCGTCCCCGGAGAGGACTGACAAATCGAGGAGGATAGCATATGAGACCCGAGCAGGAGAGGACCGCCGGGATCGTGCAGGCTCATGGCTGCGACAGTTCGCAGCTCATCGCCATCCTGCAGGATATTCAGGCGGCAGAGAATTATCTCAGTGAGGCAAATATGACGCTGGTGGCAGATATGCTGCACATCAGCGTTTCGCGGGTGTACAGCGTGGCCACGTTCTACGAGAACTTCTCGCTGGAGCCCAAGGGAAAGCATATTATCAAGGTCTGTGACGGCACGGCCTGTCACGTCCGGAAGTCCGGCCCCATCTACGACGCCATCCACGAGTATCTGGGGCTGGAGGGCAAGAAAAAGACCTCCGCCGACGGCGTGTTCACGCTGGAGACGGTGGCGTGTCTGGGCGCCTGCGGTCTGGCCCCCGCCATGACCATCGACGGTGAGGTATACGCCAAAATGTCGCCGGAGACGGCGCTGGCGGAGCTGGAGCGTCTGCGCGGAGAGGAGGCGGCACAATGAGCATCCTGACAAGAGAAGGCTTCCGCGCCATGCGCGAGACGGCGGAGGAGGCTCTGCGCCGCAGCAGCAACGCCGTGAACGTGCTGGTCTGCGCCGGTACCGGCTGCATCGCCGGCGGCTCCCTGAAGGTCTGCGGGACGCTGAAGGAGGAGTGCGAGCGCCGGGGCCTGCAGGTCTATGTGGGTCTGACGGAGCACAGCGGCGAGGAAAAGAGCCTGCACATCAAGATGAGCGGCTGCCACGGCTTCTGCGAGATGGGGCCGCTGGTACATATCGAGCCGCTGGGCGTCATGTACATCCACGTCAAGCCGGAGGACTGCTGCGAGATCGTGGAAAAGACGGTGATGCGCGGCGAGATCATCGAGCGGCTGACCTATCAGCGGGACGGTGTCTCCTACCCCCGGCAGGAGGACATCCCCTTCTATAAAAAGCAGCACCGCGTGGTGCTGGCCAGCTGCGGCACCAGCGATGCCGAGGATCTGGATGAATACATCGCCAAGGGCGGCTACTCCGCCTTTGAAAAGGCGCTGTTCACCATGACGCCGGAGGCTATCTGCAAGGAGATCTCCGACTCCTGCCTCCGGGGCCGGGGCGGCGGCGGCTTCCCCGCCGGCCGCAAGTGGGAGAGCGTGCGGCGCAACGTGTCCGACGTGAAGTATGTGGTCTGCAACGGCGACGAGGGCGACCCCGGCGCGTTTATGGACCGCTCCATCATGGAGGGCAACCCCCACTCCATTCTGGAGGGCATGATGATCGCCGGCGTGGCCACCGGCGCCACCGAGGGCTATATCTACGTCCGCGCCGAGTATCCGCTGGCGGTGAAGCGGCTCCAGACTGCCATCGAAAAAGCCACGGAGGTCGGTCTGCTGGGCGACGACATCATGGGCAGCGGCTTCTGCTTCCATATGCACATCAACCGGGGCGCCGGCGCCTTCGTCTGCGGCGAGGGCAGCGCCCTGACCGCCTCCATCGAGGGCAAGCGGGGCATGCCCCGCGTCAAGCCGCCCCGCACGGTGGATCAGGGTCTGTGGGGCAAGCCCACGGTGCTGAACAACGTGGAGACGTTCGCCAACGTGCCGGGCATCATCCGGCAGGGCGCCGGCTGGTACAAGGGCATCGGCACCGACGCCAGCTCCGGCACCAAGACCTTCGCCCTCACCGGCAACGTGGTGAACACCGGTCTGGTGGAGGTCCCCATGGGTACCACGCTGCGGGAAGTCATCTTCGACATCGGCGGCGGCATCCCCGACGGCAAGAAGTTCAAGGCGGTGCAGATCGGCGGCCCCTCCGGCGGCTGTCTCACCGAGGAGCATCTGGACGTGCCCATGGACTTCGACTCCCTGAAAAAGCTGGGCGCCATCATCGGCTCCGGCGGTCTGGTGGTCATGGACGAGGACACCTGCATGGTGGAGGTGGCGCGGTTCTTCATGAACTTCACCCGCAACGAGAGCTGCGGCAAGTGCACCCCCTGCCGGGAGGGTACCAAGCGGATGCTGGAGACGCTGGAGCGCATCATCGCCAACGAGGGCAGCATGGAGGATCTGGAGCTGCTGGAGGCGCTGTCCGACACCATCACCGACACGGCGCTGTGCGGTCTTGGTCAGACGGCCTGCAAGCCGGTGATGAGCACACTGAAGAATTTCCGGCAGGATTACCTGCGCCATGTGGTGGATAAGCACTGTCCCATCTGCAACGGCCGTAAGCGCCGTCTGGAGATCAAGCCGGAGCTGTGCAAGGGCTGCGGCAAGTGTGCGCGGAACTGTCCTATGGACGCCATCAGCGGCCAGCCGCGTATGCCGTACGTCATCGACAACGAGAAGTGCATCCACTGCGGCGCCTGCTGGGGCGCCTGCCCGTTCGGCGCCATCGACGCCATTGAGGAGGACTAAACCATGGCCAAGGGTATTATGATCATTGACGGCCAGCGGGTGCCGTTCGACGGGGAGAAAAACGTGCTGGCGGTGATCCGCAAGGCCGGTATCGACATCCCCACCTTCTGCTACTATTCCGAGCTGTCTGTCCACGGCGCCTGCCGTATGTGTATGGTGGAGGACGTAAAGACCGGCAAGCTGGACGCGTCCTGCTCCATGGAGCCCCGGGACGGCATGGAGATCCGCACCAATACCGCCAAGCTGCTGAAGCACCGGCGGATGATCCTGGAGCTGCTGCTGGCAGCCCACGACTGCTCCTGCACCACCTGCAACAAGAGCGGCAACTGCCGCTTGCAGGAGCTGGCCCAGCGCTTCGGCGTGCGGCATATCCGCTTCCCCAACACCCGTCCCCAGTATGAAAAGGACAACACCAGCTATGCGGTGTTCCGCGACCCCAACAAGTGCATCCTCTGCGGCGACTGTGTCCGCGTGTGTGAGGAGCTGCAGGGGCAGGGCATCCTGAACTTCGCCTTCCGGGGCAGTGAGCTGCAGGTCATGCCCGCCTTCGACCGGAAGCTGGAGGAGACGAAGTGCGTGGGCTGCGGCCAGTGCGCCGCCGTCTGCACCACCGGCGCCATCACCGTCAACGACCAGATCGGTACGGCGTGGCGCGCCCTCCACGACCCCCAGAAGCGGGTGGTGATTCAGATCGCCCCCGCCGTCCGTGTGGCGCTGGGCGAGGATTTTGGCATCCCCGCCGGTGTCAACATCATCGACAAGCTGGTCCCCGCCCTGAAGATCATGGGCGCGGACGAGGTATACGACACCAATTTCGGCGCGGACATGACCACCATCTCCGAGGCGGAGGAGTTCCTCCAGCGCCTCAAGGTGGGCGGCCCGTTCCCCATGTTCACCAGCTGCTGCCCCGCGTGGGTCAAGTATCTGGAGCTGAACGACCCCAAGTACCTGCGGAACATCTCCACCTGCAAGTCCCCCATGGAGATGTTTGCCGCCGTCATCCGTGACAAATACGCCGCCAAGGACGCCGCTGACGGCCGCACCACCTATCAGATCGCCATCATGCCCTGCACCGCCAAGAAGATGGAGGCGGCGCGGCCTGAGTTCTGCCACGACGGGCGGCCCGATGTGGATCTGGTGCTGACCACCCGCGAGCTGACGGACATGATCCGGGAGGCCGGCATCCAGCTGGGTGAGATGGAGCTGGAGTCCCCCGACCTGCCCTTCGGCCTCGGCTCCGGCGCGGCGGCCATCTACGGCGTCACTGGCGGTGTGGCGGAGGCGGTGGTGCGCTATTGCGTACCCGACAAGAGCAAGAACGCCCTCCGTGCCGTGTCCGTCACCGATCTGCGGGGCGACGGCGCCATCCGCGAGGTGAACCTGACCATTGACGGGCAGGAGCTGCACATCGCCATCGTCAACGGTCTGATCCACGCCAAGGAGCTGATCGCCGACATTGAGGCGGGCAAGCGGTTCTACCATCTGGTGGAGGTCATGACCTGTCAGGGCGGCTGCGTGGGCGGCGCAGGACAGCCCTACGGCCTCACCGCCGTAAAGCAGAAGCGCAAGCAGGGTCTGTATGACACGGATGCCTCCGCCCTGTTCAAGCGGGCGGAGAAGAACCCCATCGTCACCACCCTGCTGGACAAGTACGGTGAGGAGCGGTGCCACGAGCTGCTCCACGTCCACTACGACGCATAAACCCCCACAAACAGGCGGAGACGCACGGCGTCCCCGCCTGTTTTTTGTATGTTTACAGGACTTGACGGAATTGCTATAATTAAGGTGTTAACGTTTAGTCTTGTACGAAAGGAACGCGGCCTATGGAACTGTCGGCAAAATTAGTCCGCTCACAACTGAATTTCTTCAAGCCCTTTGTGGCCAGCTGCTCGCTGGAGGTGACCCGCAAGGGGCAGGACAAGCTGGGCGAGCTGATGACCGCCCTCCACAAGCGGGAGGTGCTGGTGAAGGATCACCCCTTTGAACGCTTTCAGGGGGCGTGGGTCATGCCCAAGGACCAGCGGCGTACCGGCGTGATCCTGTACCTCCACGGCGGCGGCTACACCTGCGGCAGTCTGGAGTATGCCAAGGGCTTTGCGGCCACGCTGGCGTCGGAGTGCGGCGTCAAGGTATTCTGCGCCGCCTACCGTCTGGCGCCGGAGAACCGCTTCCCCGCCGCGCTGGAGGATGCGCTGGAAGCCTACCGCTACCTGCTGAAAAAGGGCTACGCCCCCCAGCAGATCCTGCTGTGCGGCGAAAGTGCCGGCGGTGGCCTGATCTACGCCCTGTGCCTGAAGCTGAAGGAGCTGGGCATGGAGCTGCCCTGCGGCCTTATCGGCATCTCGCCGTGGACGGACCTCACCGGCTCCGGCGCGTCCTACGAGGCGCACAAGGATATCGATCCCTCCATGACCAAGGCGCTGCTGGAGTTTTACGCCAAGTGCTACACCGACGACCCCGCCGACCCGCTGTGCTCGCCGCTGTTCGGCGACCTGACGGGTCTGCCGCCGTCCCTGCTGTTCGCCGGCGGAGATGAGATCATGCTGGACGACGCCCGGCTGCTCCACGAAAAGCTGCTGCAATGCGGCTGCCGCAGCAAGCTGCACATCGCGCCGGAGCGCTGGCACGCCTATGTGCTGTACTGTCTGGAGGAGAATATGGCCGAGGATTTTCAGGCCATCGACCACTTCCTCACCAAGAACCTCTCCCCCGCCCAAAGCCTCCGGTGGATGCGGCTGGACAACGCCGCCAAGATCTACCCTGCCGCCAAGCGCCGCAACTGGAACAACTTCTTCCGCCTGTCCGCCACGCTGACGGAGACGGTGGACGTTGCCGTTCTGCGCAGTGCGCTGGACGTGACGGTGCGGCGCTTTCCCTCCATCGCCGTGCGGCTGCGGCGGGGCGTGTTCTGGTACTATCTGGAGGAGATCCCCCAGCCGCCCCCCATTCAGGAGGAGAAAAGCTGCCCGCTGGCCCACGCGCCCTTTCAGGAGGTGCGGCGCTGCGCCTTCCGGGTGTTGGTGTACCGTGACCGCATCGCCGTGGAGTTCTTCCACGCCCTGACCGACGGCACCGGCGGCCTCATCTTCCTCAAGACACTGGTGGCGGAGTATCTGACCCAGAAATACGGCGTGGCCATCCCCGCGGAATACGGCGTGCTGGGCCGTTTGGAGGAGCCGGACCCGGAGGAGCTGGAGGACAGCTTCCTCCGCTACGCCGGGGATGTGAAGGCCAGCCGTAAGGAGTCTACCGCCTACCATCTCAGCGGAACGCCGGAGCGGGACGGCTACAAAAACCTCATCACCATGATGCTCTCCGCCGAGGAGGTGCGCGCCTGCGCCAAGCGCCGGGGGCTATCCGTGACGGAGCTGCTCTGCGCCGCCATGATGCAGGCCATTCTGGAGCTGCAAGCGGAGAAGGTGCGGGATCCCCGGCGGCGCAAGCCGGTGAAGGTGCTGGTGCCGGTGAATCTGCGAAGCTTATTCCCCAGCCGGACGCTGCGGAATTTCGCGTCCTACATCACGCCGGAGCTGGACCCCCGCATGGGCGAGTGCAGCTTTGAGGAACTGTGCGACGAGGTACACCACCGGATGGGGCTGGAGGACAACCGCCGCACCATGCGTGCCAAGTTCGCCGCCAATGTGGCCAGTGAACGCTCGCCGGTGCTGCGGGTCATGCCGCTGTTCATCAAGAACATCGCCATGAAGGCGGTGTTCGACGCCGTGGGCGAGCGGAAATCTTGTCTGTGCCTGTCCAATCTGGGCAACGTGCAGCTGCCGGAGGCCATGGCGGCCTATGTCCGCCGGATGGACTTCATCATCGGCGTGCAGGCCGCCGCGCCCCACGACTGCGGCGTGGTGACGTGGAACGGCACTATGTATATCAACTGCATCCGCAGCATCCGGGAGCCGGAGCTGGAAATGCATTTCTACCGCGTGCTGCGAAGGCTGGGTCTCCACGTCACGGTGGAGAGCAACCAGCGCTGACGCAGGAAAGGAGCGTAACTATGTACTGTATCAAATGCGGCGTGGAGCTGGCCGACAGCGAAAAGGTCTGTCCCCTGTGCGGAACGCCGGTGTTCCACCCCGATCTGCCCTGCGGACAGGGCGAGCCGCCCTATCCCCCCGACCACCGTCCGCGGGTGGATGAGGTCAGCCGCGCCGGTGTCCTCTTTGTGCTGACGGTGCTGTTCGTGCTGCCGGCGGTGATCTCCGTGCTGTGCGACTGGCGGCTGGGCAACGGCATCGTGTGGTCCGGCTATGTGGTGGGCGGTCTTGTGGTGCTGTATGTCACGTTGGTGCTGCCCCTGTGGTTCAAGCGGCCCAATCCGGCGATTTTTGTGCCGATCGACTTCATCGTCATCGGGCTATATCTGTTCTATATCAACTTTGCCACCCACGGACATTGGTTCCTGACCTTTGCCCTGCCGGTGACCGGTACAGCCATGGTGCTGGTCACCACGATGGTGGTGCTGCTGCGGTATGTGCCCGGCGGCGCCCTGTATATCTGCAGCGGCGCCTTACTGGGCAGCGGCGGCTTCGCCGTGCTGCTGGAGTGGCTGCTGAATGTGACGTTCCACCTGCACGACACGTTCCTGTGGTCGTTCTACCCGCTGGCGGTGTGTACCGTGCTGGGCGCCATGCTGCTGGTCATCGCCATCTGCAAGCCCCTGCGCCGCAGCCTGCACCGGAAATTCTTCCTGTGACGCCATGCCTCGATATAGAAAAGCCTCTCCTGCCCCGACGGGCAGGAGAGGCTTTTGGTATAGGCTCAAATATTTTCCGAAGCGGCGGAGGCCGCTTTGCCGAAGTGATAGCCGAACCGCACGCCTGCCAACAGCAGCGAGGCGCCAAGGCCGGTATAGAAAACCGCGATGAAGCGCTCCGGCGCAAGGCCGCTGGACCGCAGCCAGATGCCGCCGGACATCATCACCGCCATGATGAGGAAGGATTTCACGTCAAAGAACTTGAGGAAGAAATGCCGCTCCTCCTCGTAGGCGCGGATGCGCGCCGTGTGCTTTTTTACCAGCTTGCCGAACACCATGAGTTGGAACACCGCGAAGACCAGCGCGGACAGCAGGAAGTTCCACACGCTCAGATAGTCGGGATAGGCCAGAATGCCGATCCGCAGGATATTGAAGCCCGCCGCGCTCCACACAAGGCACGCCAGCAGCAGCAGTGTGTTTCGTTTTACCATCGTATACCTCTCTTTTAATGAACACTGTTCAATATATGGGATATAAAATCCCACCGGAAGGTGGGAATTTTAATACAGCGTTCTGCGGATCAGCTCCAGCACAGCCGTGGGATCGTAGTCCTGCCGCAGCAGTGCAGACACCATCTGGGCAAACAGCACATCCGCGAACTGCTCCGCGGTAAACTGCGGAGTGAAGGCGTCCGCCCTGACCTTGGTATCCTGCCGCAGAACGGCGCACAAGCCATCCAGAATGTGCTGCCACGTCTGCTGCATACGCCGCTTGCCATCGGCCCGCTCCTCCCGCAGGAAGCCCAGCGAGTGCAGGGTGAAGAAGCCGGGGTACTGTTGACCGCCGTAGGCCATCCGCTCGTACATCCATGTGACGCAGGACTGCACGTCCTGAAACACAGCGGCATTTTCCGGACGGTGGAATATCTCGCACCAGACGCTCTCCACCGCCGCGCCCACCAGCGCCGACTTGGAGTCGAAGTAGTTGTAGATCGACCCCACCGACACGCCGCAGGCCGCCGCCACGGAGCGGATGCTGACAGCGGACCAGCCCTGCTGCCGGATCAGCTCCCGGCTTGCTTTCAGTATTTCCTCTTTGGATGTGACCACCGTATTCATACAGCACCTCAGTCTGAACAACGTTCAATATCATTATATAAAGTTTTTTCTCCGCTGTCAACAGGCAAAAAACGCTAAAAAATGGCCTTGACTTGAAGGGATATCTTTGTTATCATCGGGCAGGAAAGCCGGGAGGCTTTTCAAATTTTCACTTATCGGAGGTGAATGTTCATGGATAGCTGCGGAAGTACAGGGCGAAGCCGGATCTGCGGTACGCGGAAATACAGGACGCGAATGCGGTCATCCATGGGCATGGACTGACCACGTTCTGTTTTGTTGTGTTCTTCTGCACCGCACCGGAGACGTCTTGCTGTGGCAACTATCTCTGAAGCGGTGCATTTTTGCGCCCATTTTTGGTGCCAAAGGAGGACACAGACATGATGAACAAGATCACAAGAAACGATTTTACGCAGGAGATCGCGGCGGCCATCCGCGCCGCAAAAAGCGGCGTAGGACTCTCCAAGCTGCTCAAGCGCTACCACGAGCGCGATGTGGCGAAGGCCCTCTCCCTTTTAACGGAGGCCGAGCGGGAGCGGGTGCTCCGGCTGATGGATGTGCCGGCGCTGACAGCGGTATTCCCCTATCTGGACGACGCCGCCGGCTGTCTCGCCGCCCTGCCGGAGACGCAGGCGGTGGAGGTGCTCTCCGGCATGGACACCGCAGACGCGCTGGACATTTTGCAGGAGCTGCCGGAGGAGGAGCGGCAGCGTCTGGCGGCGCATCTGGCCCCGGACGTCCGGGCGGATGTCCGGCGGCTGCTGGCCTTCCGGGAGGAGGAGATCGGCAGCCGGATGAGCAGCAATTTCGTGTGCATCCCGGACACGCTGACCATCCGCGGCGCCATGAGCGAGCTGGTGCGGCAGGCCGGGGAGCACGACAACATCTCCACCCTGTATGTGGTGGATGAAAACAACGCCTTCGCCGGCGCCATCGACCTGAAGGATCTTATCATTGCCCGGGAAAACGACCGCTTGGAGGATGTGATCCGCCGGGGGTATCCCTATGTGCTCGCCCACGAGAAGGTGGCGGACTGCGTCGACCGGCTGGCAGAGTATGAGGAGGACTCCCTGCCTGTGCTGTCGGAAGCCGGCGGCATCGTCGGCGTCCTGACGGCGCAGGATCTGGTGGAGCTGGTGGACGACGCCATGGGCGACGACTACGCCAAGCTGGGCGGTCTGACCTCGGAGGAGGATCTCCGCGAGTCGGTGTTCGTCAGCATGAAAAAGCGCCTGCCGTGGCTGATCGTGCTGCTGTTCCTGGGCATGGGCGTGTCCTCGGTGGTGGGCGTGTTCGAATCGGTGGTGGCGGTGCTGCCCATCGTCATCTGTTTCCAGTCGCTGGTGCTGGATATGGCGGGAAACGTGGGTACCCAATCGCTGGCGGTGACCATCCGGGTGCTGATGGACGAAAACCTCAGCCTGAAGGAGGAGCTGGCGCTGCTGGGCAAGGAGATGCGTGTCGGCCTGCTCAACGGCGGGTGTCTCGGTCTGATGGCGCTGGCCTTTCTGGGCGTGTACATCCACTTCTTCAAGGGGTATGTATGGGCGTCCGCCTTTCTGATCTCCGGCTGCGTCGGCGTGTCCCTGCTGGTGGCCATGGTGATCTCCAGCCTTGTGGGGACCCTGATCCCCATGCTCTTTCACCGGATCCACATCGACCCTGCCGTGGCCTCCGGCCCGCTGATCACCACCGTCAACGATCTGGTGGCCGTGGTGACGTACTACGGACTGGCGCTGGTGTTCCTCATTGACGTATTCCGGATCTGAAGCACAGCGATTCCGGCGGCAGACAGCTGTTTGCCGCCGGAATCGCCGCTTTTATCGTTTATTTTGTCGGTTTTCAGCGTTAGCGGCCGCTACTTTTTTGTGTGTTTCGTCCATTTACTTTTGCCGTTAAAAGTGCTAAAGTCTCAATCAACAAGTCGCTGCACCGCAGCAGAAGGGAGTCCGATATGGCACAGCTGAACGCTGACAACCGCATCTCCGCGTCCCTGATGGGCTCCTACCGTGTCTATGCCGCCTTCTATTACGAGGGCTATTTTTGCTGCGCCAAAAAGGAATTTCCGGCAGTGCATAGGGCATAGACGCGACGTATTTGTTTGCAAAAGCCCTGTTCCACCCGGAACAGGGCTTTTAATTTTTGTATCACCGAAAAAGGAGAAACACCATGAAAAAGCTGTTTACACTGTTCCTTGCGCTGGTCATGCTCGCCGGCATGGCAGCCTGCGGCAAGACCGATACTCCCGACAACAGCGGCGATAACGCCGAGAATACCACCTACCGGGTGGGGGTGTGCCAGCTGGCGCAGCACCCCGCTTTGGACGCTGCCACCCAGGGCTTCGTGGACGCGCTGAAGGATGCGCTGGGCGACGATGTAAAGATCGACGTGCAGAATGCCTCCGGTGAGAGCAACAACTGCTCCACCATCATCAACGGTTTCCTGTCCGCCGATGTGGACCTCATCATGGCCAACGCTACCCCGGCGCTGACCGCCGCGGCCTCCGCCACCTCCGAGGTGCCTATTCTGGGTACGGCCGTCACCGCCTACGGCGTGGCGCTGGATCTGGACAACTTCAACGGTACTGTTGGCGGCAACATCTCCGGTACCTCCGACCTTGCCGATCTGGAGAAACAGGCCGCCATGGTGACCGAGTGGTTCCCGGACGCCAAGAACGTGGGGCTGCTGTTCTGCTCCGCTGAGCCCAACTCCCGCTACCAGATCGACGAGGTCACCAAGCACCTCACTGCCAAGGGTCTCACCTGCACCGAGTTCGCCTTCACCGACTCCAACGATCTGGCGTCCGTCACGGAGAAGGCCGCCGCTGCCAGCGACGTGATCTACATCCCCACGGATAACACCGCCGCCAACAACACCGAGAGCATTGCCAACATCCTGACCGCCGCCGGTGTGCCCGCCGTGTGCGGCGAGGCCAGCCTGTGCGCCGGCTGCGGCGTATGCACCCTGTCCATCGACTACTACGATCTGGGCGTGACCACCGGCAAGATGGCCGCCAAGATCCTCAAGGGCGAGACGGACATCTCCACCATGCCCATTGAATACGCCCCCGCCACCCCCAAGTACAACGCTGCCATGTGCGAAACGCTCGGTATCACCCCGCTGGAGGGCTACACCGCCATCGAGGACTGAACGCCTGACCTGTGACCGGGAGGGGGCCTGTCCCCCTCCCCCATAAGTATGGGCTTCGCCGCAGGGGAATGAACACGGTCGTCCCTCTGCGGCAGAGCCTGCCAAGGAAAAGGAAGGAAAACCATATGCTGCTCACCTCGCTTCTCAACTCTCTGCCGGGTGCCATTACCCAAGGCCTCATCTGGGGTCTGATGGCCATCGGTGTGTACATCACCTACCGCATTCTGGACGTGGCCGACCTGACGGTGGATGGCACACTGGCACTGGGCGGCGCCGCCTGCGTGATGCTGATCCGCGGCGGCGTAAACCCGTGGCTGGCGCTGCTCATCGCCGCCCTGTGCGGCGCGGCGGCAGGCCTTATCACCGGTCTGCTCCATACCCGCTGCGGCATCCCCGCTATTCTGGCCGGTATCCTGACCCAGCTGGCGCTCTACTCCGTGAATCTGCGGATCATGGGCGGCAAGGCCAATCAGGCCGTCAGCGTGGACAAATACGACCTCATCGTGTCCCAGCGCTTTGTGCGGCAGCTGAGTCTGGAAAACCCCATGCCGCTGCTGCTGCTCGTCACCGCCCTGCTCATCGCCGCGCTGTACTGGTTCTTCGGCACGGAGATCGGCTGCGGTATCCGCGCCACCGGCGCCAATGCACGCATGGCCCGGGCGCAGGGCATCAACACCCAGCGCAACGTGGTGGTGGGTCTCGCCCTCTCCAACGGCATCGTGGCGCTCTCCGGCGCGCTCCTGTGCCAGTATCAGGGGTCGGCGGACGTGAACATGGGCCGGGGCGCCATCGTCATCGGACTGGCCGCCGTCATCATCGGCGAGAGCCTGTTGGGTAAGGTGTTCCGCAACTTCGGCCTTCGGATGCTGTCGGTATCGCTGGGCGCTATCGTCTATTACCTTGTTTTGCAGGTGGTCTTGCAGTTGGGTCTGAACACCAACGACCTGAAGCTCCTGTCCGCCGCGATCGTGGCCGTATTTCTGGCCGTCCCCCACCTCAAAGGAAAACTCGCCCACAAAGGAGGCACCATCCATGCTTGAGCTGAAACACATCTCCAAAACCTTCTTCCCCGGCACGGTCAACGCCAAAACAGCGCTGGACGACCTGTCGCTGACCCTCCACGACGGGGATTTCGTCACCGTCATCGGCGGCAACGGCGCGGGAAAATCCACCATGCTCAACGCCGTGGCCGGTACGCTCACCGTGGACAGCGGCTCCATCCTGCTGGACGGCGAGGACATCACCCGCAAGCCGGAGCACCGCCGCGCCGCCGATCTGGGCCGTGTGTTCCAAGACCCCATGATGGGTACCGCCGGCGATATGTGGATCGAGGAAAATCTGGCGCTGGCCGCCCGCCGCGGCAGCCGACGCACCTTCAAATGGGGCATCTCCCACGCCGAGCGGGAGGAATACCGCGCTCTGCTGGCGCCGCTGGGTCTGGGGCTGGAGGATCGGCTGACCACCAAGGTAGGGCTGCTCTCCGGCGGTCAGCGGCAGGCACTGACGCTGCTGATGGCCTCCTTGAAGAAGCCCAAGCTCCTGCTGCTGGACGAGCATACCGCCGCCCTCGACCCCAAGACCGCCGCCAAGGTGCTGGAGCTCTCCGACCGCATCGTGGCCGAAAACGGACTGACCACCATGATGGTGACCCACAACATGAAGGACGCCATTGCCCACGGCAACCGCCTCATTATGATGGACGCCGGCCGCGTGGTGCTGGATATCTCCGGCTGGGAAAAGCAGAAGCTCACCGTTCCCGATCTGCTGGCGCTCTTTTCCGAGGCCGGCGGCACCGATGCAGCGGACGATAAGCTGCTGCTGGCGTAAATATCCGCCCAATCTCATAACCAAATAAGCACGCCCCCGGCAGAGCCGGGGGCGTGCTTATTTATCGTTTTGTTGTCAGAACGCCAGCTCGACGCGGACATCGTCCAGCGCGGGGGCCTTGGTGATCAGGTTCTGTGCCAGCATCCAGTCTATGTTCTTCTGCCAGCACTCGTCGGTCTGGCTGAGGAACGTGGCGTCCGCCGTCTCCATCAGGGGCAGCAGCGTCGCCATGCTCTTGCGCTCCACCGTCTCGGACAGGGGGAAATTCTCCTCGTTCTGGTTGGCCAGCAGGATCCGCAGCGCCTCCTCCGGATCTGCCTTCATGTCGGCAAAGCCCTTGGCGGAGGCCCGCAGGAAGGCGGAGAGCGTCTCGCTGTCGTTGGCGATGGCGTCGTCGTTGGCCAGGAACACACCCTCATAGTAGGTGGGCACACCGTAGTCGTCCAGATCGAACCAGTTGACCTGGAAGCCCTCCTCCTACATCTGGGGTACCTCGT
>Ga0129312_1000637_pt1 | contig 26995 bp, 12 predicted proteins | sample O827metagenome_FD_94434 | JGI IMG/M metagenome (GOLD analysis project Ga0129312, IMG submission 94434) | Orangutan group fecal microbial communities from Wisconsin, USA - O827 metagenome | ecosystem: Host-associated > Mammals > Digestive system > Large intestine > Fecal | place: USA: Wisconsin... | reverse complement strand
TTTATCATCGTGCTGGCATATAAGCTGCTGATGCGCGTGCCTGCTGTCTGCGTCAAAAAAGACGAGCTGATCATACGATTACCGGTATTTGGTAAACTGCAAAAGGCGATCTATACCGCACGATTTGCCAGAACACTCTGCTCGCTGTATGGTTCGGGACTGCCGATCATATCGGCATTGGCGATCGCCAGACACACGACGGGCAATCTGTACATCGATGTGCAGTTTGATGAAGTGATTGCGTTTGTCCGCGCAGGAGGGACACTGAGCGAAGGACTGGAACAGATCGACGGATTCACGAAAAAGCTGATCGCATCGATCAAGATCGGCGAGGAGACCGGACATCTGGAGTCGATGCTCGAATCAACGGCAGACAATCTCGATTATGAGGCAGAGATGGCGATCAATAAGATGGTAGCCATGATCGAGCCGATGATGCTGATCGTCATGGCATGTATCGTAGGATTTGTCATGGTGTCAGTCATGATGCCGATCTACAATTCTTACGGCAGCATTTCGGATTCATCCGGTTACTAGGGGGAAAAAGATGGTTACATTGTATTTATCCGACGAACATATCGTCGCATTGGTCGGAACAGTAAACGGCAAGCGGCTGACCGCACAGAAGCTGTATGTGTACGACTTTGCGGAACCGATGATCGCCGATCGTAAGATCATAGATGGAGAGGCGTATACACAGGCGCTGAAAGAATTTTTTGAAAAATATCATTTGCCGACGAGAAACATCAATCTGATACTGACATCATCGATGTTTATCTCCAAGATGGTCGAACTGCCGGCCATGAAGCCCAAGGAACTGATGGGCTATATCCCGCGTGAGTTCAATGATGTGGAGAACCGCAGGGAACCGATCTACGGCTGCACGGTCATCAACACGGTATTTAAAAAAGAGAACGACGAGGATAAGGGCAGAAACTATCAGCATATTTTTGCGGCGATGATCGAGCGGGAAGCGCTGGATGATGTGTATGATATGCTGCATATGCTGAAGCTGAAAGTACAGAGCGTCACGATGAATCAGGCGAACAATATCCGTCTGATGGGCCGTATGCCACAGGTCGTGAACAATACGTGTATCGTCCAGATCATGAGCGGCAGCAGCATGACCAATATCCTGTACATAGACGGCAATTATACCTATTCGACGACGAGCCGCCTCTTCAGCAAGATCGACACTCCGGGATACGGTGTGGAGATTGCGCGCAGCGTCAGCAATATCATACAGTTTATGAAGGCGCAGCAGATCGATGCGCAGATCAAAAATGTATATGTGGCAGGCATCTCACCGGATACATTTACCTACGTTGATGAGGGAATCTATCAGATCAATGATCAGATACAGACAGACTGGATCAGCGGAGAGGGTGTCATCAGCTGGCAGATCACGGATGCGGACCTGACTGACAATATATCCATGGTGTCCGGTCTGTTGACAGAAAAGGGACCGACATCCATTAAACAGCAGTACAAGAAGCATTCGCCGCGTGGCAGGGCCATGTGGGCAGCGATCCGCAGCTGGTCGGCAGTAGCGGGTGTTGCATTTGTGATGCTCGTGATCGTGGCCGTGCTGCTCGTGCAGTATTTTTCCGCGTCAGCGAGGATTGGAGCAGCCAATGCGTATCTGGAGAATCCGGCTGTAGTGGCACAGCAGGCCGAATACGAACAGTTATCCGGTGATAATGACCTGATGACACGCCAGATCACATATGTGCAGGGTGTCAGGGAAGCGATTGACAGCTACCCGCTCGGTGATTCGGATGTGCTCCGGGAGTTTGAGCGTTGTGTGGGCGGCCTCGCGACGATCGATGTTACGAGTTTTGACAGTGCGACCGGTACGATGACGACTTCGATGACATCGGAGGATGTCGCAGACATCAATCTGCTCATATCCAATCTGACGCAGGATGAGATGTTTACAAACATTGAATACACCGGATATACCTATACCGAGAATTCATGGACAGTCAACGTTGTATTTACGCTGGCGGCATCTGTGGGAAGGGAGTAGCGATATGAAACTGGAGATGAAGTTCACGGAACGTGACAAGAAGCTGATCATATTTTTATCGTTATTCCTGTTGATCGTAGGACTGGGATATTTTGTGGTCAGACCACTCTATCTCAGGGTAGATGAACTGCAGACGCAGGCAGATGATCTGGAGATGCAGGCCCGGCAGACGCAGAGCTATCTGGCGAGACTGCCGCAGCTGCGCAAGGTCAATGAAGAGTTGAAAAACGATAAACAGCAGGCATTGCAGGATTTTTATCCGTATATGGAGAGTCAGGAACTGGACAAGATGATCACAGGGCTGACACTGCATGAGTCACTTGGAGCGAAAAATCTGACGATCACGCTCCCAGATGCGCCGTATGAGATCACACCGTATTTCCTGTCAGTACCGCAGGAGGGAGAGAACGGAGAGCAGCTTTCGGATTCCGAGCAGGCATACGAAGATGAGACGTCGGACACATCCGCAGAGGATGTACAGACGGAAGATACGCAGACAGATGGCACACAGATCACGGATACGCAGGTGCAGGATGCCGGAGAGGCACAGATCCTGTATGTGGCAAAGCTGTCTATCGATGTAACCGGATCGCACGATCAGCTGCAGAGCTATATCGATCTGTTATCGGATGATACCAGATATCCTGCGATCCAGGTGGATTCCTATACATGGAACAATGAAAATACCGTGAGCACCGATGAACTGGGTGCATTTATGCTGCGATCAGGTGATGCACTGCATGTGGAACTGTCGGTCTATATGCAGGGACAAGAACAGGAATAGAAGAAAATTAGAAGAGGAACAGAGCATGGCAGAAGAACAAACCGCTAGTTTGAAAAATATACGAATCGGAGATGTGTTAAAGGAATCCGGTTATGTCAATGATGAACAGATCGGACAGGCGCTGCGTTATCAGAAGGAACACAAGGGCATGCGGCTGGGAGGTGCGCTGATCGAACTCGGATTTATCTCCGAGACGAATATGCTCCAGGCGCTCGCGATCCGTCTGAACATGAAACATATCGATATCGCGAATGCCAAGGTTAATCTGGATGCGACCGCACTGATCCCTGCCAATCTGGCAGAAAAATACTGCATTCTCGCGATCAATGACGAGAATGGCGTGCTGACAGTCGTTGTGAACGACCCGATGAATTTTTTTGCGATCGAGGATATCAAACAGCTCACCGGACGCCAGCTCAATATCTGTCTGTGCGAGTCGGAACCGTTGCAGAAAGCGATCAATTATTATTATTCCGAGGTCGCAGCGCAGAAGGCAGCGCGTACTGCCAACACGATGGCGAATGAGAAGCAGGATGATCTCGAAGAACTGACCGTCGAGGAAGGTGATGACGAGACTCCGATCATCAACCTGTTGAATTCACTGCTCAAACGTGCCTACAGCGTGAACAGCAGTGATATTCATATTGAGCCGTTTGAGGACAAATCGATCGTCCGCATGCGTATCGACGGTGCGATCATCGATTATGTGACCTTACAGAAAGGTCTGCACGCGTCACTGATCGCCCGTATCAAGATCATATCCGATCTGGATATTGCCGAACGGCGTGTGCCGCAGGACGGACATTTCCGCGTGAATGTCGAGGGGCAGTACTTAAACATCCGTGTATCGATCCTGCCGACTGTATTTGGAGAAAAAGCGGTGCTGCGTCTGCTGGCGGGCAATTCCACGATCCAGCATGCGGATTCCTTTGGTATGGAAGAGCGCGATTATGAGCGTTTCCGTGCGATGCTCGACAGTCCGCACGGCATCATCTATCTGACTGGTCCTACCGGAAGCGGTAAGACGACGACACTGTACATGGTGCTCGATGAGATGGCCAAGCGCAGCGTCAATATATCTACGATCGAGGATCCGGTCGAGAAAAATATCAAAAAGATCAATCAGACACAGGTCAATAATATCGCCGGACTGACATTTGAGGTGGGACTGCGTGCCCTGCTGCGTCAGGATCCGGATATCATCATGGTTGGTGAGACGCGTGACTCCGAGACCGCATCGATCTCCGTGCGATCCGCGATCACCGGACATCTCGTATTTTCAACCTTACATACCAACGATGCAACGTCATCCATCGTCAGGCTGATCGATATGGGCGTGGAACCCTATCTGGTCGCCAATTCGATGGTCGGTACAGTCGCACAGCGTCTGATGCGCCGGATCTGTCCGGAATGCGGACAGGAAGTAGAGGCAACGGAGGAAGAATGCCGTCTGCTCGGTGTCGCACCGGGGACAAAGATCAAAAAGGCACACGGTTGTACACAGTGTAATTATACCGGCTACAGTGGTCGTATCGCGATCCATGAGATACTGACGATCGACAGCAATGTGCGGAAAATGATCTCCGAGGGCGCTTCAATGGATGAGATCCAGGATTATGCGGTGAAATATCAGGGCATGCGCCTGCTGCGTGACAGTGCGATCGAGAAAGTACTGCAGCAGGTCACAACGGTCGAAGAGCTGCGCAAGGTCGCGTATTATTCAGATGCACCGGCAGCACAGTACCAGAGGCCGGCTGCAGATACCGCTCACGCAGCGGCACAGATGAGTGCAGCGTCCGTGACACCGGCCTTGCAGTCTGTACCGGAGCGTGTGGCAGAATATGTGGAGGCTGTGCCGGAAGGCAGCAGTATACGATTGAGAGAAGATCCGTTCGCGGGTGTCGGTCCCGCTACGATCCATGTGGAGGATATTATATTAAAGGCGCGTGAGAGCGGATGCTCCGATATCCATATCACGGCAGCAAAGCCGCTGATGATGCGTATCAACGGTGCGCTGCAGGAGACAAAAGAGCAGTACAGCAAGGAACAGATCACAGCGATGCTCCTCGAGATGTGTGATGCCGACCAGCGTGCACAGCTCGCGGCGGGCAATGATCTGGATTTTGCGGTGCAGACGAGAGACGGACACCGCCAGCGTGTCAATATCTTCCGAGATATGGGTTGCCTCGCAGCAACGATCCGTTTGCTCAATTCGCACATTCCGACGTTGGAATCCCTTGGACTGCCGATGGTGCTCGGTGAGATCGTCAAGCAGCCGAGAGGGCTGATCTTAGTCACCGGACCGACAGGTTCCGGTAAATCGACTACGCTCGCGGCGATGATCGATTCGATCAACGCGACGAGACCGGATCATATCATCACGATCGAGGACCCGGTCGAGTATGTCTATGAGAAAAAGAAGGCATTGATCCATCAGAGAGAGGTCGGGCGTGATGTTACGAGTTTTGCGGCGGCGCTCCGCTCTGCACTGCGTGAAGATCCGGATATTATCCTGGTCGGAGAGATGCGTGATTATGAGACGATCTCGGCGGCACTGACTGCGGCGGAGACCGGACATCTGGTGTTATCGACCCTGCATACGACAGGTGCGGCACAGACGATCGACCGTATCATCGATGCGTGTCCGAACGGCAGCCAGAATCAGGTGCGTACACAGCTCGCGGGTGTATTAAATGCAGTCGTGACCCAGTGCCTGATCCCGAAGATCGAGGGTGGACGTATCGCGGCGACGGAGATATTGATCGGAACAGATGCGGTCGCTAATATGATCCGCGAGAATAAGTGCCACCAGATGAATACTGCGATGCAGGCGGGCGCAGCGCTCGGTATGCATACATTGAATAGAGATCTGATGAGCCTCGTACAGCGTGGCGTGATCTCGATGGAACAGGCGAGAAAATATACGAACGATAAGCGGGATTTCGAGCAGTTTATCGGGTAATGAACATAAAAAGGTAATTGGCAGAGGTAATCGTTATGCAGCATACGACGAAAAGACATAAAAAACTGAACAGCAAGGGCTTTACGCTCGTGGAGATGGCTGTGACGCTCGTGATCATCAGTCTCGTGCTGGCGGTTACCTTTGTCGGACTGCGCGCGTGGATGCGTAATGCGGAATTCAAAAAGTGCAATGAATATGCCCATACGATCTATACTTCTGCGTCATTGGAACTATCAGCACTGGATCTGGCATCAGATCTGGATCGTTTTACGGAGCGTGTCAAGGCGAGCGGTACGCCGCTGCAGACGAGCGCGCAGCTCGGAACAGGAGCACCGGAAGACGTCTATGCAGACGGCCGTATGTATGCGGTCACGGCAGAGGCCGGAGCGTATGAGCAGTACAATACAGGGGGCAGTGTATCCGCACAGGCGATGCTTGTATATGATCTGATCGACCAGTATTCATATGACAAAGAGGTCTGTGACTACACGATCACGATCGAATATGATACTGAGGGTCAGTCGGTCTACGCGGTATTTATCAGCACAAAAGCAGAATCATTTGTGTATGGCGGTGCACATGACGGCGATTATAAAGCCTATGATGAGAGTGGTATCGTCAGCCTGAATGCGGCCGGTGATTATGCACTGGATCGTTCATCTGAGGTGCGTAAAGCACTGATGCTCGGCTATTACTGCGTGGATGATCTGGGAATCAGAGCTGCATTGAGCGGGGATCAGCTGCGTGTGACAACATGCCGTCTGGAGAATGCCGAGACACTGGATCTGGTCGTAGCCAGCACTTCGCATCATGAGGAGGCAGATGTCAAATATACGGCGACGATCTATCAGACAGACAGTAACGGTGATAAACCGATGTTTGATGTGACATATTCCCTGACGGATCTGTATGCTGCCGGATATGATGCATCGAATACCGGAACACCGCACATGATCGCCAGCAGCGTGAGCGTGTATCATGCAGCGGGCAATGCCGGAACACCGCAGACCTGTTATTTTCCGGTAAGTTATGTAAACCGTGAACTGCATATCACACTGGATGCATCGATGTCTGCACAGACGATACACGGAATAGAGGCCGCTGACAGTCTGACTTCTGGTACAGCTATAAAATATTCGACCAGTATACAGAGATTCCTTCAGACACAGGGGATCACAGATGCACCGGATATCCATGCGGCTGTCCGGGTCCAGCAACTGACGGAATCTGATCTGCCGGCCGGCTATGATACGGGCAGATTATCTGTCCGCCAATGGATCGAAGATGAGGAGTATCTGCTCGGATCCTCAGCGGTATCCAATACGGAAAATGCGCTGTATGGATCTGTGAATACATCTGAATCCAGAATAGATATCGCATATGTGCGCCATCTGGCTAATATCCGTTACTATCATGAGACAGCGAAGACGACGACATTCCAACTGACAAAGGATCTGGAGTTTGACGATGCGTGTATCTATGATATGGTATCCGCCGGGACCGGGCGGGCATCGGAAGGAACACAGCCGGAACATGCGATGGAATTGATGGATGACGATACCAGAGCTTTCCCGGCAATCCCGGAATTTTATGCAAACTGGACATTGACAGGTAACAGATCTCTGAGCACGCAGAATTATGCGCTTAATGATTTTGTATTGACGGAACGCTCAATCGTAGAAGCAGCAGATCAGAAAGATAGACAGTTCGGCCTGATCTTGTATAACGAGGGATCGGTTGAGAGTCTGGTATTGAATGGCAGCACGGCATCTCTCAATTATGATGTGACAGATGCTGTGAGCGGGGTATCGGATGCTGCGATCCGGTATACGCTGCAGAATGAGAATCAGAATAAATATGTGCGTGCGGCAGGCGTGCTCTGTGGTCTGAACCAGGGCCTGATCAGAGATATTACAATGGATGAGGTGACATCTGCGCATCTGGCAGTGAACTATACACCGGTTACATCGGCGACGAATGCTGTTGCGGAGAATATGTACGGTATCGGTCTCGTCTGCGGTGTGCACGAGGGCAAAGTGTCGTTGACAGATATCCGGACAGACGGAGAACTGGAAGGACATATTTATGATATTCATGGAGCGGAGCCGGCGGTATCGGCAGGGAAAGATGCTGTAGAACAGCGCTACCGCTATGCCGGTATCGGTGGTGTCTGTGGCCTGACAGTCGCTGCGGCAGATGCCATCAGCACCGGTCAGGCATCGACTGCGATCGGGGCCAGACTGACGGTATTGGATCAGGTCGCAGATTTTCTGCATTTGGCAGACCGCGCCAGTGTCAAAAATGTGGCAGAGATTAGCGGTAATGCGTTTGTCGGCGGCATCACCGGCAATGTATATCTGGGCGATCAGATCAGTGCGGATGTCACAGGGAATGTGAATGCGATTGTGGATAATTGCAGCAATGAGGGCCTGATCCATCTCGAAGACTGTTTTGCGGGAGGTATTGTCGGATACTTGCAAAAAGGTCTGATCCGGGATTGTACTTCTGCGCCGGGTGCCGGAGATGCAGAGTTCACAGCGCAGGCATCGGATGCAGCGACGTCGGGAGCGATCCTGGCAGACGGCACGCAGGAGACGCAGGCGCATGCATATCTCTCACAGTACCAGACAGGAGATTATGTCGGAGGAATTGCAGGCTGTGTCGTGGCCGGAATATTGAGAGACTGTGAGACGACCGAGGGCGGTTATGTGCTCGGTAATGATGAAGTCGGAGGTATCGTCGGGTATCTGGCGAGCATCAGTGGTGACCGGAACCGGCTGACGATGACGAATTCCAAGGAACTGCATAACAGCTGTTATGTGATCGGACATTCGAATGTCGGTGGTATCGTCGGCAGCAATCATGCCGGAAATGTGATCTCGAAATGCGTCAATGAGGGGATTGTAGTCGGAGACGGCAGAAATATCGGCGGTATCGCAGGTATCAACATCGGTACCGGTACGGCGGAGAATGATCTGGCCATCATCAGCCAGTGTACATCAGAAGTATTTGACTATGATGACAGTATTTTCACATTAGTATCTGAAGTATGGCAGATCTATGGCGATAATGTCGGAGGCCTCGTCGGACTGAATGAATATGGTGAGGTCAGAGGAGATGATGAGGCTAAGACGAAGGCGAATATTGCATCGATCGTCGTAGGACACAATAACGTCGGCGGTGTCTTTGGCCAGGCAGGAAGAGATACATCCTTTGATTTTAAATATTATACATTAGATGGCGGAGAAGTCTATGCCAACGGTGACAATGCCGGTGGATATATCGGAATCAATCTGTGTGCAGGGGCACTTCCGGAGCAAAATTATGCGGTGAAGCCGTATTCGGTGCGTGGACGCTATGCAGTCGGCGGTGCGATCGGTGCCAATATGGTATTGCAGAAAAAAAACAGCCCTGCAGATACGGATAGTACGATGAAGGTACTGTTCTCAAATGATAATGCATTCGGCAGCGTCTATGGCGCGAATGCAGTCGGCGGTATCATCGGCTATCAGAGAAATGCGGTAGTGGCAGGCACGGCTTGCGATGGAGTGTATGCGGCTCTTAAGGATATGACAGCGTCCGATGGAATGAACGGAACACTCGTATCAGTGAGCGGATCCGGGATCGAATCCGCAGGTGGAGCAGAACGCAAGGCGACCATATGGCTGACGGATCGGGCAAATGTATCTGATGAGCATGCACAGTATGCATTGACTGCTTCATCTAAGGTACAGATCACCGGAGACAATGCGGCGTCAGTCATCGCAGGCAGCTATGGTGGCGGTATTCTGGGTTACGGATGTGCATATGATCAGATTACGGTCAAAAACTGTGAGAACAGCGGCGATGTCAGTGACTGGCAGGCAGCCGGTGTGACCGGGGATGAACTGATCGGGGGTTCGATCGCGCTCAGTGATCTGTATGCTCAGGCGGTAAACACAGCGACACAGACAATTCTGTCAGAGCAGGAATACTCATATAACGACTTGAAACAGGCTCTGGGAGCGGACACAGTCAGCCGTGGAGCGATCGGCAGCTTTGTCGGTGGTATTCAGGGATATGTAGCACAAAAGACCACGGTTTTGGACTGCACACAGACCGGCATGATCTATGCACAGAACGGTTTTGGCGGTATCGCCGGCATCAATCTGGGTACGCTCAAACAGTGTAACGTCGGAACCAATCTCGGTACACAGGATTCTTCGCTGGTCGGAGGCATCGCTGCGATCAACGGAACAGGTGCGGTAGTCAATGCTTGTACTGTTGGACAGGCGAAAGACCGTTACACGATCGAAGGTAAAAATGTCATCGGTGGTCTGTTTGCGATCAACCGCTCTGAAGATATCGGGCAGGCATCACAGATGTATATGAATATCAATGGTGCTTCCGATGGATACGGTGTCGGAGGACTGGCAGGTATCCAGCTCGGCAGGATTGCGCTGGGAGAGACGCTCACCCAGATCCGGATCAGCGGTGGCAGAGCCGTCGGAGGCGTCGCCGGTTATATGCAGGGCGAGCTGGCGGTCAATGATAAGAATATTACAGATCAGACAGTTGCGGTCAACGGTATGGATACGGTTGGCGGTGTATTTGGTACATTTAAAAATGTGACAGTCGTGCAGACTGATCAGCCGGATCAGCCCGTGAAGTATGCAAATGCGGCATCGGTAACAGCGACACACGGCTGTGCAGGCGGTATCGCAGGACAACTGGCCGCCGGAACGATAGAGCATGCGTCGAATCTCAAGACAGCCAGGGTAGACAGCTATGGAACATCCGGTTATGCCGGTGGTATCGTGGCATATGTAGGCAGCAAAGGATGTGTATCTGACAGCAGCAATCTGGCGGATGTGACTTCCTATAACAGCTATGCCGGAGGAATCTGTGCGATCAATGAGGGAAAATTAGAGAACAATACGTTCCGGGCAGCTCAGTCACAGCAGACGATCAGCAGCGGCGCGGATAGCATGGGTGTGATCGCTGCGCAAAACAGCGGTACGATCATAAAGTGTAAGGTGACCGGAGAGACTGAGAATGATCTGACACTGCAGGGCAGCGGCTCGGTCATCGGAGGTATCGTGGGAACGAATACCGGCATCGTATCCGGCTGTACGATAGATGTTAATTATCAGATCGTGACGACATCCGATCAGGGATTGACGATCGGCGGAGCAATCGGTAAAAACGAGTGGCAGGCAGCAGGAAATGAGACATCAGAAGCATCGAAGATCCGTGTGAGCAATGTCAGGGCGGCGAATTTTGATATTGTCTTAGAGGGTAACTGCGCCTGTTTTGGCGGTCTGATCGGCTGCAGCAGCGGCAACGGTGTCATCGCGGATTGCAGTGTAGAGAATCTGAAGGTTACGGAGAATGAAGCATCTGCAAAGGGTAGCTGCTATGGTGGTCTGATCGGTGAGAACGCATCATCCTTACAGAATAGCACCGTAAAAAATATCCGTGCGACGATCAGCGGTCTGTATCAGGCCAATATCACGCTGAATGCCGAAAAACAGGAGAATCTGACAAGCTGTTTTGGAGGTCTGGTCGGAAAAAATCAGACAGACGGCAACATCGGGGCATGTACGCTCGATACATCAGGCGGGTACAGCAAGAACCAGATCATCGTGACGAATGGACTGGTCGGAGGCATCGCAGGTCTGAACAAAGGCGCGATCATGACCAGTGGTTACGAGTCATCAGAGAAGGATTCGGCGGTAGCGGTCGCAGCTGATGTGCAGACAGCAATCAGTAAATATGAACAGGATTATAAGAAAAAGTCTGATGCAGATCAGGAACACGTAGATCTGCAGACGGAGAAGGAATGTGTCGGATACGAAGCACTGCTGAAAAATAAGATCGTCAAGCAGATGATCCGTATGCGCAGTACAACAGGTATTGCAGGATTAAGTTCAAATGACAATACCAATACAGGAAAAGTGAAGGAACTTCTGGCTGAATATCAGAATCAGGAGAACGGGCAGTCACCAAATCTGTTCATTCAACTGAGCGGAAACGGCAGTATCGGTGGTATCACCGCATATAATACACAGAGTGGAGCGCTGGAATACTGCATGACCGGCAACTGGCTGATCCATAACAGCAGTTCGGCGCAGTACAGTGCGCAGGGCGGTGTGATCGGAACGAATGAGTCTGATCAGGATATGGGATTCCTGATCAATCAGGCAACGGTACTGCGTGAGTCATCAAAGGGTGTGACGGAGCGTGTCAATGGCGGTATTATCGGGTTCCAGCATAATACGACGAGCGATCAGTGGAAGCTGTACGGCTGTATCAACACCGGACGTGTGCTCAATGTGAACTCGCATTATTCCGGTGGAATCATCGGGCGCTGGTCCGATCAGGGAGGCAGTATTGAGTATTGCAGAAATTACGGTGTGATGCAGACATCCTATCGTTATGATGCAGGTAAAGGAGCAGCCGGTGGCATCGTGGCGCAGCTCTATCATCCGGTGGACGGCCAGAGCTATACGATCCTTTCCAGCAGAAATGACGGCAGTATTCTCGGAATCGGTGACGATTGCATGAATGGTAACTGGTGTGCCAATGATTCCGGAGGCATCATGGGAAATATCGTGACCTATGAAGCGAATGGCGGAGCTAAGGCCAATCCACAGGCATTGCAGGTGAATCTGGTCGACTGTGTGAACGGACCGGATGTGACGATCATCTCGTACTCGATCGAGGCAGGAGTGCTCGCATATCTGACGAGTGATGGTGGGGGTGTCAAGGGAGATACTTCCATGCAGAATCTGGAATTGAAATTTGACCGGTGCAGAAACTATGCAACGGATTTCCGCTCAGACCAAAAGAGAGGTTTTTCCGGTATCTTCGGAGATCGGCCGACCGGACATGAGAAGACGCGGATCACGAACTGCTTTACTTTGATTGATCCGGATCTGATGTCGGGATACGGCAAGAGAGGTTATATCTGTCATGACGGAGGTGTGAGCGATGCCGAAGTATACAAGCATGACGGAGGAAAGAGCGTGATCTGTTATAACAACCGCGTATTGCTCGTCAGCACAAAAAATAGCCAGACGACAGTAGATCCCTCTGTCACTATGAGTCTGGGGACAACGGATCAGAAACCACTCGCTGTGACCAGAGATGGAATCTGCTATTCTGTACTGGACAGCACTTCGCAGAAAGCAGCCGGATTGGGTGATCTGCTGAAAGACGGCGCAGAAACCTATCAGGTATCCGGTACGAACACCGGTACGCAATTATATATTCAGCTCAGGAAGCCGATGAGATTAGGCAGCCTGCGGTTAGACTTTGACGAAGCACATACACATTCATACCGAGTGGAATATCTGACTGAAGATGCGGATGCACTGACAGAGACAGGCAGTTTCATCGGTAATAACTTCACGCTGGCGAAAGAGGTGATCTGTGAAGAGGGTGCACCGGAGGCCGTGACCTTCCCGGATGTGCCGGTCTATGCGATCCGTATCCAGTATGTACAGGACGGAATTACGCGGACATCATCTAAGTTTGACCAGTATGGTTATTATTACAGCGAAAGATCGAATAGATTTACGCTCACAGGTCTTTTGTTGACAGCGCAGAATGGAAGAAAACTGCGGCTGGATGAAGGAACAGCGATGGTCTCTCCGAGGTTTACAGATAGCGGAGTGACGAATAACAACTATCTGAGAGGTGCCAGCACACAGTACCTGTATGTCGCGGACGAGAACAAGCAGACTTATCTGATCGAGCCGCAATTTGAAGACCGCTCCGGATCTAAGAAGCGGCTGTCTGACAGTGCGGATGCACGGAAGTCTTATAGTGAGAAGACAGGCTATACGCTTGCAGGAAATGAGTTATTTTCTGATGGAACGCGTCCTTACGGAATGATATACGCACGGATGGATGGAGCGCTGGATGTATCTTCGTCATCCGGTATGGAACAGCTGGATGCGGTGATCACGGATCATTATGCGACGGCTCTGGCGGCAGCGATGCCATATGAGGCAGGTTCTTTATTGCCGGAGACACCGAAGGGAGCAGAGATTGCATTGAATACCGATGATACATCGGTCGATGTACATTGGGAGAATTCGATTGACGGAGCCACCAATGTAGTGAAATACTATCTGGTTACAGTAGCAGATGCGGATAGCGGCACAGAATATTTATCTGAAAAGAAGTGTATCGGTAATTCCATCAAGCTGGATATCACTTCTGATATGTATCATAAGAGATTGAAGGCTTCAGTGCGTGCAGTCAATGAAAATGGTACATCGGATGTATGTACGTCCAACGATCTTGAGGTAGCAGAACCGTTACCTACACCGCAGATCCGGCTGGAGCTCGTAAAAAAAGGAGCTAATTATAAATATCAGATATCCGTAGAGAATCAGGAAGATTATGAGCAGTATGGCGATCAATGGCAGATAACGATATACAAACAGGGCGCAGATAAGAATAACAGCAGATTATGCACGCTCACAAAGGATCGTGCGGTCTATGAATATGACGGAAGCGCGGTCGATGAGAATAATAAAACGCCCAGACTGGCCAACTGGCAGCTGACTGCCCGGGCGACGGTGAAGGATAACAGTGTGCTGCCGTCTGCGAAGTACACGACAGCAGTCTATACGCCGAAATATATAGCGGATACAAAGTATCACGGAATACCGGGCATCGAGAAATTATACACCTCTTTTGACGGTACCTATACGAGTGAACTGGATGCAAAGCTCAATGTACATATCCAGTCAAAGGAATCCAATACCGGTATCTACCCGGTCTATCAGGTAGATCTGATCCGTGTGGATGGTGCCGGACACAGGCATATTCTGGAATCCAAAGAATTGGCCGTGAGTGATCGCGAGAGTATACTGAGCTTCTCGGATCTGCCGGAGTCTTTTTTCAATCCGGCCAAAGCTGGTCAGGACGATGCAGATACCACGCAGTACTTTTATGTGCGTGCATGGGTATCGCAGACAGGTGTCGGACCGGTATATACATGGCATGAGACAGAGGATCAGCCGGATACGGGCGATGACAGCTGGATCGATTCCGGCAGTCTGCTGGTCAATACCTCAGAGGATGCACCGGCGTATGTGGCAAGTGCTGTGCTGGAGGATCAGAATAATATCGGAACGCGGGTGCGTGTGACGGATCACACACAGACCGCAAAATATGTGACATCTGCAAGACCAGAACTCCAATCGGTCAAGGCAGATTATGATGCGGACAGTGACCAACTGCATTATATCTTTACATGGAGTGACGCAGCCAGGGAGACGAAGTCCTATGAACTGCAGATCTACGGGTGTACAGATGATGCACGGATCCTGCTTGAGAAGGTATATCCGATTGCAAAGGGAACCCAGATCAGGGATGGATCATATCAGACGAGCTATGATGTCATAGCGGATGACTGGTCATTTAACAAACTGGAGGTCGTGATCGTACAGAGAGACACCGGCTATGCACCGGGTGATTCCGGTAATGATTCTAAAAAGGGTACGGTCGTGCCGCGTGTATTGAGGGAGAACGTCAATATCCGGACGCGTCTGCCGCAGCTGAGCCAGCCGTCAGTCAAGCTGGTGAACCGGAATGATCTGCGGTATCTGATCTCATGGCAGAATGTCAGTGCCGCTGTAGATGAACAGGAACGGTCTGACCTGAAGTATGCATTGTATGTCAACGGAAAAATGATAGAACCGTATCAGACTGTGACGGACACGAGTGCGATCTATGATCTGGAAGATTATGCGGGTCAGACAGTCAGAATTTATGCAATTGCATACACGGCAAAAGAAGACCTGAAAGATCAGACAACATCGGCATCGCCGTATTTCAAATCCCCGATCGGACTGAAGAAGCGTCTGAAGATCGGAACGCGTCTGGAACAGCCGGGATTTGCATCACCTGCATTCAGCTGGAGCTATCGCGACTATGCGTTAGATCCGGAAAAGGAAGAACATGCATTGACAGAGTCGCAGTTTATATCGGGTGCATTGAAACTGCATGTCCGCCTGAACAAAAACGGCAATTATGTGATGAACGCAGTGCTGTTTGATAACAAGAACGATGCAGATCAGTTTATCCGGTCATTGTCCGGCACACCATATGATCAGTATGTAGAGATTGAAAAGATATTAAGCGATGCACGCTATCAGCATCTGAGCGAGGGTGGTAAGCCGGTCATGCTGAGTCTGAAAGAAAAAGCAGATGGTACTTATGTATATACGGTAGTGGCAGCATTCAGGGATGTATCCTATGCAGGCGGTTATATCGTGCCGCTGGTTCGTGCGACCGCATCGACTGCGATCAGCTCATACTGGACATTCGGGGAACCGTTCAAGATGCCCAGAGTCAGACTGGATACGCCCAATCTGAACCAGTATCAGATACAGAAGACTTATCCGACGTTTGGAGAGAGTCTGAGCCAGCCGGATGCGGAGAAGGGTGTACCGTTCACCAATGTGAGTGTCAACTATGAGATGTACAGCTTTAGTGTTCCTTCTTATGTACAGGAGGACCGCCTCACACTCACGGCCAGAGATGGAAAACAGTATGTATTGACCGTCCGTGGCGATCAGGTCATCGTTCACAGCACGGATGATGTGGAGACGGCTGCAGATAAACAGGCAGATCCGAATGGCGGCTATAATTATACATATTCGCTGTCCGGAGAGAATGAGTGCATACTGGATATCATCAGCAATACGGTGAGTGGATCATATCGCAGATATCATGCAGATAGGTATGTGAGAGGATATTACCGGATGACCTTTGATACCGGTATCCGGAGAAAAGTAGTGGATGGAGTCGTGACATATGAACTTCGTCTGCCGCAGACGAGATCCGCAGTCAACTGTGACGGAAGGATCTCAATCAGCGGAACCAGCCGGCTGATCACAAATGTATTCATACAGGCGATCCCGGTGGATGAGACACGCTATCAGGCATCAGCGGAAAAGCAGAACTAAAAGAGGTAATACCGGAATGATGAATGGTATGGAGCAACGAAAAAGTTCAGACAGAAGCATACATAACGAGCAGGGCGTAGCACTCATCTACGCCCTCGTTGTGATGGCAGTGATACTGGCACTGTCGCTCACGCTGCTGTATGGGATCGGACAGGTGAGTCTGATGACCAGCAGCTACAGAGACCAGGATGATTGTTATCTGCAGGCATTGACATTGAGCGAGGTGATCGATGCACAGATCGTGACCGGCAGTAGCATCTATCAGGCAGCAGTCGACTATATGCCGGAGGTGGATTCTGAATTGATGGTAGACAGTATGCGCTATCAGGCAGATACACCGGACAGGTATGGAAATGTCGCGATCCGCTTTCAAAACGGTGTGGAGTCGATTACGAGTGCAGAGCCACCTGACTGGCAGCGTCAGCAGCTGAGTAATCAGTATCTGGATCTGACCGTGGAAGTATTCGGGCAGAAAGGCGGCAAGGAGTCTGTGACGACGAGATACCGTTTTTATCAGAAACTGGATGATACGGACATGGAGTACACATTAAAGATCATTGAGCAGAATGGGACAGAGCATAGCTATGACAATGTGGTCTACAACCGGGATGGAGATTGTTTTGAATATACAGATCAGGATATCACAGACAAAAAATTCACGATCAATGGACAGCCGGTGAAGATGGAACATGCCCAGTTATGGAATGGCACTGTGCAGGATGGCGGAACGCAGGTGATCCGGATGGAGGAGATCGATAGTGATGGAAATCCGTATATGGCAGACATCACGCTGAATCATACAAAAGTGCAGTTGACGAGAATACGGAAAATATTAGGATCTGAGAATGAAAGGAGTGAGATACTGAATGGGTACACAGGAACAGAACTCAAATTTGAAAAAGTCAATACGAGATAAATGCAGGGATGAACAGGGACTCACGATCGTAGAGGTCATGGTCGCATTTGTGCTGGTGCTGCTGGCCATCGCGATGATCACTACCGTCACGATGATGACATCGAGGATCCAGAAGCAGACCAAGGAGAGTCAGGATCGTGCGGCACAGCTCGCGGAACTGACATACCGTCAGTTGCAGCCGGAGTATGATGCCGATGGACAGACGTGGAAGACAGATACGCCGGAGACAGGTAATGAAGCGACGGTGACACTGCAGTTTATCGAAAATGGCCGTGGATTTGATATGGATGTAAACACCGCGGACTGGGTCGTATCCGACTCGGCGATCCATACAACCTATCACATATACCGGCCGGTGCAGTAACCGGATCATGTGAGACAGGCGGAGCAGTCGATGATAGCTTGGGATGATAGTATGAAGAAAAGATCAGATGTACATGTAAAAAACAAAAATATGTCAGACAGCATTAGACAAAAAGGTTACACGCTGGTAGAGCTGATCGTAACCTTTGCTTTGTTTGCCATTTTTATGACAGCAGTCGTTATGTGCCTGCCGAGTATGACAAAGATCTATATGCAGCTGCAGCAGATCAATCATGAGAAGACGATCTGTAACACGGTGAGCAATGAGATCAAGAGTGAACTGCAGGTGACACTCGGTGTAGAGGGAGACGGTGATCCGCTCGGTATTAAAAACGGCAATGGTCTCGGATATATTGCGCTGTTAGACGAGAGCGGCAGACAGATCGAACTGTCATCGCAGGGAGCGATCACATCCGGTGCGGCAGTGGTGCCTGCCACAGATGTATCCGGGAGCGGAATCGAGTTCGCATACAATGCGAGCAGTGCCGCGGGCAATGCCGTGATCGTTGCACAGATGGATGCGGACGGTTTTGACGGATATACATACAGATCAGGAAAAAAGAAGCTGCAGGAAGATTATCATACCGGTGACCGCGTGATCACATCCGGGGCAGTCGTCACCCGTTATTACGAGGCGGACATCACAGAGGACAAGGTGATATCTGATATCCAGTATAAAAAAGATGAATATACGACCGTTTCAGGGAGTGCATTTACGGCACCCAGCGAAGATGAATGTGTAAAAGTCGCATATGCAGTCAAATATCCATTTGTCGAAGGCTTCTATGAGGGATTCAAGCTCAAGACAACCTTTACGATCAAAAAAGATGCATTCTATACAGCAGGCGAAGGAACGATGGAGTCACCGTCGCGTGTATACGTGAATTATGTCAACTACACGCTGTCATTGTTCAAGGATGACCAGCTGTGCTATTCACAGGATTATGTCGTCAATGTACAGAACGCTGTGCCGTATAAGGGCACAAAGGTAGCGAAGGAACCGGATACACCGGATGAGCCGGAGAAACCGGTGTGGGGCGACACCTATGTTGTAGAAGATTCGGTTTCTGGTTCGCATTGGGATAATGGGGGAAATTATACCTTGGTTTTGCATTTGCCGGCATCTAACGATATTGATGATTACGATATGTGGGAGATTTGTCTGCCAGAGCGTTTGCGAGAGGCGTGGATTGCTGTTGGAAATCCGAATGATTTTCCGAGAGGAGATTTATTTACAGTAACCAGAAATGGTGCAAATCTTGTTATACGCTTGAATAAGTATGGGTATATTGGGGAAAGCCTGGTTACAATAAATTTTGGCGTTTTGAATGGGTATTTGACGGAAGAGGAAATGAAAGGATTAGAAGGCAGCTCGAAAATAAAGGCATACAAGACTTATGAATATGCTACAAGCAAGAATGTATCAATAAAAGAAAATGGTAAAAATGGTTCTCAGTGGAATGTTAGTTATGAAATGAAAGAACCAACAGGGGAAAAAAGAATGAGAGAGCGAGTAACGATCATCTATGATTCACCTGTCAAAGAAGTAAAAACAGATTATCCGCAGCAATGTTTATTGAAAATTGATCCGGACGATCATAGAATTGTGTATGTGTATGGAAATGTGTTAGAAGCTGGTTCAGTCGCTAATAATTTTATCAGAGCGTCATTTGAGGATCCGGATGCAATCAATAATATGAAAGCACCTACCATTAAATTTGGAATTGACTAAAGGCGGGACTGCCGATTTATTATCTAAAATATCAGTTTTGTATATATGGGCTGGCTTAAATTATTCCTTGCAGGTACACATGGCACCTTTTATAATAGCCACAAAGCAAACTATTGTGATGATCGGTGTGGGAAAAGAGTTACCTATGAAAGACGGTGGAGAGTGTGAATTGCATCGGCTGCTTGGAACGCTGTTTTCAAAGCGGTTGACGATTATGGAAAAAATGAATATTCTGGAAGAAGATCTCCCATCAGTAACAGCAGTTATAGATGAAATCAAGAACAATCCGTCTGTTACAGACGAGGAGATTGCACAGAAAGTCATGTGAAATGTAAAGGACATCATCTAACTGTGGTTGGGATGGTGTCTTTTTTATTGCGTAACTGTTCAGAACCACGACGTATCAGTTTTTCTTTTTCTAATGGGTTCTGAATAGTTACTTTATGGTTACAAATAGCAAGTTATTTGAAAAACATGGCAGGAATTAGATATAATCGCCGGGATCGTCATGCTACAATAATTTCAGACAATCGGCAGTATCAGGATACTGTCGGTGCATAAGAGCAAATGTCATAAGTTGAGGGAGAAGGAATATGAGTGTAGAGACGAGAAAATTCGCGAAAAAGCTGGTCAGTCAGATGACACTGGACGAGAAGATGAGCCAGATGTTGTATGATTCACCGGCGATCGAGCGGCTGGGAATTCCGGCGTATAACTGGTGGAACGAAGCACTGCATGGCGTAGCCAGAGCGGGAGAAGCGACCGTCTATCCGCAGGCGATCGGTCTGGCGGCGACATTTGACAAGGATCTGCTCGGGCGGATCGCAGATACGGTGTCTACAGAGGGACGTGCCAAGTTCAATCAGTTTACAAAGAAAAATGACAGGGGTATCTACAAGGGACTGACATTCTGGGCGCCGAATGTGAATATTTTCCGTGATCCGCGATGGGGACGTGGACACGAATCCTATGGAGAAGATCCGTATCTGACCGGAGAACTGGGCACCGCTTATATCAGGGGCTTACAGGGAGATGACCCGGAGCATCTCAAGTCGGCAGCCTGTGCCAAGCATTTTGCGGTACACAGCGGACCGGAGGCAGACCGCCATTATTTCGATGCGAAGGCGAGCAGACAGGATATGTATGACACGTATCTGTATGCGTTCAAGCGATGCGTGGCAGATGCGAATGTAGAGGCGGTCATGGGTGCCTATAACCGTGTGAACGGTGAACCGGCCTGCGGCAGCAAGACATTATTGCAGGATATATTGAGAGACGAGTGGGGATTTGAGGGACATGTCGTATCTGATTGCTGGGCGATTCTTGATTTTCATGAAAATCATAAGGTCACGAGCACGGTGCAGGAGTCAGCAGCGATGGCAGTCAATCATGGCTGTGATCTAAATTGCGGCAGTGCATTTCTGCATTTAAAAGAAGCGTATGATGAAGGACTTCTGGATGAGGAGAAGATCACGGCAGCCGTAGAGCGGCTGATGGATGTGCGCATCCGTCTTGGAATGATGAAGGAACATCCGTCACCGTATGATGATATTCCGTATGAAAAGGTGGAGTGCAGAGAGCATGTTGAGCTCGCGGTCGAGGCAGCCCGCAGAAGTATGGTACTGCTCAAAAATGACGGACTGCTTCCATTACATAAGGATCAGATCCGTTCGATCGCTGTCATCGGACCGAATGCCAATTCCAGAGATGCGCTGGTCGGCAATTATGTAGGCACATCCTCACAGTATATCACACCGTTAGAGGGTATCCAGCAGTATGTCGGGGATGACGTGAGAGTCTATTATTCAGAGGGCTGTCATCTGTATCATGATAAGGTAGAAGCACTGGCGCAGGTCAAGGATCGTTTCGCAGAGGCTGTAGTTGCAGCGGAGCAGGCGGATGTCGTTGTAATGTGTCTGGGGCTGGATGCGACGATCGAGGGAGAACAGGGTGATGCCGGTAACGAATACGCGAGCGGCGACAAGTTTGATCTGCGTCTGCCCGGTCTGCAGCAGGATCTGCTGGAGGCAGTGACAGCAGTAGGTAAACCTGTTGTATTACTGCTCTCGGCAGGCAGTGCGATGGATCTGAGCTGGGCACAGGAGCATGTGAATGCGATCATCGATACCTGGTATCCGGGCGCACGTGGCGGCAGAGCGATCGCAGAAGCATTATTTGGCGATTTCTCACCGAACGGCAAGCTGCCCGTGACCTTCTACGCATCGACAGACGATCTGCCTGATTTCAAGGATTACAGCATGGACAATCGCACGTACCGCTATTTCAAGGGTACACCGTTGTATCCGTTCGGTTATGGATTAGCTTACGGAACGATCAGTTATGCAGATGCATACATCAGCCGGACGCAGGCTGTGGTCGGAGAAGAACTGACGATACAGGCAACTGTGAAAAATGAGAGCGCTTACCCTCTGCATGAGGCGGTGCAGGTCTATGTACATGATGTTGAGTCTGCGAGCCGGACACCGATCTGGCAGCTGCGTGGTGTGCAGTGCGTGAGCCTGGCACCGGGAGAGAGCCGCGAGGTCGCATTGACGTTATCTGCCAGAGATTTCGCGATCATCCGTGAGGATGGTTCCTGCGTTGTAGAACCGGGGGCATTCAAGGTAGCGATCGGAGGACAGCAGCCGGATACCCGCAGCGAACAACTCACAGGACGCAGTGTACATGTATTCGATGTCGTCTTAGAAGGAGAGACGACTGTTGTGGAGTATTAGAGCGGATATATAGGAGGAAGGGATAACTATGGCGAGAGGACCGGTAGCACCGAAAGATCCGGAGAAGCAGAGACCGTATTTTTATATTATTAAGGACAAGGAGATCTTTGGCGGCAGGGAGCCGGACGGCAGAGGCATCCAGTATTTTTATCAGGATGCAGGCAGACTGGAGAACAGTGCGCAGATCGTGGGCAATATCGAAGATCCGCAGATGCTGGAACTACTGTCTACGGTAGCCGGATTCAGACAGGTGGTTCACAGCATCGGCGTATCGGTAGAGATGCCTGATCCGAAGGAGCATGTCAGATTTGTGTTCCAGATGTACGGAAAACATGATATCTATGGGGGAGGAACCAATCTGACTGCGGATCTGCTCGCGGACGGCGCGGAGACGCGGATCTATCTGTCGGATGCAGACTGGCAGCCGGATGATTATGTGCCGGGACAGATCAAAATCTATCTGGAGACACCGGAACAGCTCGGCAAGACGAGCGTGAGGCTGTATCTGAATGATGGATATGAGGCACCGGAGATGATCGAAGATCTGGACGTGGACACGGATAGCGACGCATACCGGCAGATGATCGGCAGATCGCTGATCAGCACCGGCAATACCTATCGGATCTACGAGGCACTCCGCCGCGCGCGGGCCGGAGAAGAAGTGACACTCGCATATATCGGTGGTTCGATCACGCAGGGCGCGGGAGCGACACCGATCAATACGGAGTGCTACGCCTACAAGTCATATCAGCGTTTTCAGGAGATCGTCGGCAGGACGGAGAACGTGCATTTTGTAAAAGCGGGCGTCGGAGGAACACCGTCAGAGCTGGGTATGATCCGGTTTGACCGGGATGTGCTACGGGATGGCATCGAGCCGGATGTCGTGGTCGTTGAGTTCGCGGTCAATGATGAGGGCGATGAGACGCGCGGCAACTGCTACGAGAGTCTGGTGCGCAAGATATTAAAGCTGCCCTGGCACCCGGCAGTGATCCTGCTGTTCTCGGTATTTGCGGACGACAGCAATCTGCAGGAGCGTCTGATCCCGGTCGGAGAGCGCTATCATCTGCCGATGGTGAGTGTAAAAGATGCCGTTGTGCCGCAGTTTTATGACAGAGAACACCGGATATTGACGAAAAACCAGTTCTTTTATGATCGTTTTCATCCGAGCAATCTCGGACACACGATCATGGCAGACTGTCTCGCCAATCTATATGAGCAGACTGCTCAGGCTGTGGAATGTGGGAAGGTGTCGGACAGCGATTATGAGCCGTCAATCTATGACGGGGCGCCGGCGATCGGCTGCTCGTTCGATGACATTCGTTTATTGGACAAAAAAGATGGTTATGCAAATGCATATATAGATTGCGGTGGCTTTACACAGACAGATACGCAGCTGCAGAGTGTAGAGATGGATCTGGATCTGGAACTGACACCGGAGTTCCCGTACAACTGGATGTATGACGGCACCGTGTGTGAGCAGGATTATTTTGAGATGAAGATCACCTGCCGTTCGCTGGTACTCGTAGCGAAGGATTCCGGCGAGGTGGATGTGGCAAAGGCGAACATCTATGTGGATGGCGAACTGATACGGACGTTCGATCCACATGAGATCGGCTGGCTGCATACGAATCCACTGCTGATCTTTGATGAGGCGGAGTCGAAGGAGCGCACGGTACGCATTGAGATCACACCGGACGACAGAGATAAAAAGTGTACGATCTTAGGATTTGGTTATGTAGAGTGAGGAAGTATTTATGACGATAGCGCAGAACCCGGTATTGGGCGGTTTTTATCCGGATCCATCGATCTGCAGAGTGGGGACGGATTATTATCTGGTGAATTCGAGCTTTGCCTATGCGCCCGGAGTACCGGTCTTTCACAGCAGGGATCTGGCTCATTGGGAGCAGATCGGCAATGTACTGGAACGGGATTCGCAGCTGCGGCTGGACGGGCAGGAGATCTCGCGCGGGATCTTTGCCCCGACGATCCGCTATCATGAGGGAGTTTATTATGTGATCACGACAAATGTCAGCTACGGCGGGACGTTTGTCGTGACAGCGACTGACCCGGCGGGGCCGTGGTCAGATCCGATGGAACTCGGAGACGGTGCAGCAGGCATTGATCCGAGCCTCTTTTTCGATGATGACGGGCGCTGCTATTATGTGGGAACGCGTCCCAATCCGCAGGGAACAGTCTATGACGGTGACTGGGAGATCTGGCTGCAGGAACTGGATCTGGAGCATATGCGGCTGACCGGGGAGAGCATGGCGATCTGGAAAGGTGCCGCGAAGCATGCGATCTGGCCGGAGGGACCGCATCTGTATAAAAAGGACGGCTATTACTATCTGCTGATCGCCGAGGGTGGTACGGAGCTGGAGCACAGTATCTGTATGGCGCGCAGCAGGGAATTGTTTGCGTGGTACGAGGGATGTACGCGCAATCCGGTCTTTACCCATCGACACCTTGGCCATGACTATCCGGTGATCTGTGCCGGACACGGAGATCTGGTCGATGATGAGAACGGCAGCTGGTATATCGTCATGCTGGCTTCGCGTGCCAGTCACAGGCACTGCAGCCTGGGACGTGAGACCTATCTGGCGCGTGTCGTCTGGGAAGACGGCTGGCCGGTCGTAAATCCGGGTGTCGGTGTACTGGAACAGCGAGTACAGATACCGTTACCGGAATACCGGTTTGCACAGGAAGTAAACGGAGATATCAGACTGGATTTCGCAAATGCAGAATCTGATGACAGATTAGATCCCCGGCTGGTCAGCATGATCTGCCGTGATGAGGGCATGTATTCGCTCACGCAGCGGCCCGGCTGGCTGAGATTGTATACGGCGGCAGGAGATATCACGCAGACACAGCCGTGTGCCTATCTGGGTGTGCGGCAGTCTTCGTATGATTGTACGGTACGCTGCAGGATGGAGTTCTGCCCGCAGTCGGAGCATGAGACGGCGGGACTGGTATTGTACCAGAATCACGAGAATCATTTGAGGATAGAACTGGGAATAGAACCCGGAATAGGGAATGGTATAGACACCGGGGGATCGGATATATGCGGGAACGCATCGAGAGCGCTATGCGTCACGGAGCATATCTGCGGGATCGATCATGTGGCGGCGGTATATCCGTTGCAGACGGATGGAGCAGTCGAACTGATGCTGACCCTGCATGATCAGAAGGGAGCGGTATCTGTCACGGAAGACGGCGTGCAGATACAGGTCGCTCAGGATCTGGATCTGATGCCCTATACGACAGAAGCCGCCGGTGGTTTCGTCGGCTGTACGATCGGTATGTATGCATCGGGACATGGTACAGATCGTGACAATCATGCAGACATTGCGTGGTTTACATACAAAAAAGACAGCGGTCATTGATCGCTGTCGTTTTTTATGTGACAGGAAATATTAACAGGAATACATTTTCCGGAATTCCGTCGGTGTGCAGTCCTTGATGATCTTAAACATCCGGATAAATGAGGACAGACTTGAGAAACCGGACTGCAGGGCAACCTCAGTGATCGAGATCTCCGGATCGATCAGCAGCCGTTCGGCGTGGGCGATCCGCTTACGGTTCAGATATTTATAGAAGGAGCAGCCGGTAAAATCTTTGAACAGGCGCGTGAAATGGTACTTGCTGAAGCCGACCAGATTCGCAGCGTCATCCAATGTCATGTCTTCGGTGCAGTGATCCTGGATATACTGGCAGACATAGATGAACTTGGTCGTATATTCCTGCTGCTTGGAATGCGTGACTTCTGAACTGATGCCCTCGCCGGTATATTTGCGGCCGATGAGGATCAGTATCTCTAAAAGGCTCGCATAGACAGCCACGCCGGAGAGAATGTTTTCACTGAAATATTCTTCCTTGATCTGCATCATGAGTGCATGGAGAGAACTGTGAATGTCAGGAGCGTTTTCTGCGGTGATATGTAATACCGATGGGATGCTCGAGAGCACCGCCTCGAGCTCCGGGATGTTCTGCAGCATCGCAAAATCCGCCTGAAAGATCAGCCGTTCGCCTTCGTAGGCATCCATACTGTGGAGCACACCGGAATTGATAAAGAAGAAGTCACCCTCCTCCAGCCGGTGCGTCTCGCCCTTGCATGTGATCCCGTAGATATTTTTGAGCGGCATGATGATCTCAATCGGTGTATGCCAGTGCGAAGGATACGCCTCGTATTCATCATTGTCAAACAGCATAAATCCGGTGACCTGTTTGTAGTTGACGGTCTCCTTGACGCCCTGCAGAGTCTCAATCATAATTTCCGGTTCCTCCTGTAGATCATAGAATCATCACATAATATATCAAAAATTGCTATAATTTCAAAAACTTGCGCAGATTCTGTGCAAAATCTTGCTTTTATTTACGACAATCATATCATAAAATTATAAAAAATCAATGCCTGAGGTGACATATTTACAATTTTAATTCGTCATTTTTTTCACAAAAATAAAAATGTGCACAAAAATAGGGATATTAAATAGTGAAAAATAGCCAAAAG
>Ga0129312_1000636_pt1 | contig 27054 bp, 23 predicted proteins | sample O827metagenome_FD_94434 | JGI IMG/M metagenome (GOLD analysis project Ga0129312, IMG submission 94434) | Orangutan group fecal microbial communities from Wisconsin, USA - O827 metagenome | ecosystem: Host-associated > Mammals > Digestive system > Large intestine > Fecal | place: USA: Wisconsin... | reverse complement strand
AGTCAGGGAAATAGGGTTTGTGTTTTGGATGGGAATATGCTAGGATATGGTTAGATGGAGATAGTATCTTCAATAGTTAAAGACCAACTCAACAGATTTATCATAGAAATGGGGGATTTTGCCATGAAGAAAAAAACAATTATTATATCCGGAATTGCGGCTGTATTGGTCATCGGCTCGGTGGTGTTTTGTTTTGCGGTTAAGGGAGACGGCACTCAGCCTGCGGATGTAGCCCAGACAGTAACGGAGGCAGTCGCAACCCCAACAATCGAGGTTACACAAGAAACCACCGAGGAAACTTCCTCAGAAGTTTCCGAACCCGAAGTAGAAGAAGTTGAAGAGGTTGAGGAAGTTGTAAAAGAAACCTCCGAAGAGGTTTCTTCCGAGGTAGTTGAGGAAGTTCCCGAAGTACAAGAAACCTCCGAAGAGGTTTCTTCTATCGTCGATGTAGCAGAGACTTCCGAAGAGGACGAGGATGCAGGGGTATCTACTCAGACGGAAGAGGTTAAACCAGTAGAGCCAAAGCAGGAAGAGGTTAAACCTGCGGAGACAAAGCCAGTAGAGGCTCAGCCACAGCAGACTCAGCCAGTACAGACTCAGCCCCAGCAGACTACAGTGGATGCTCAAAGAGATGCTATACTTGCAGAACTTTTATCTGATGGCGGTGAGTTAGGAATTCCAGAAGATACTTCTGTATTAGGAAATTATACAGGTAATGCAGGTGCAGGTTTGCAGTGGGAGTAACCTATTAGTTTTCTAAACATTATACGATATAATTGGAGACAGTATCTAAATATAAGAGATTCCCTAGTAGTTTTGACGACTACTAGGGATTTCGTGTTTTCAAGGGGTAATTTCTTCAAGAAAGGAGACAGTTATGAAGAAAGTATTAAAACAAGTGGTATCAATGTTACTTGCAATGATTCTTGTCTTTGGGGTATGGCAGACGCCTGTATATGCGTGGGACGATAACGGACAGGGAAATCAAGGCGGAGGGGGTACATTAAATCTAAATGGTAAAGATGGTATAAACCCATTCAAAGCAGGTTGGTTGCTTTGGGTGTCTGATTCGTCAGGTCACCCAATAATGGGAAGACCCGTCACAGCTATTTCAGCCGGCGGATATCAGCCAACGAGTACGAGTGGGGCAGTGACAGTAACGAAATTGGTTACAAGATTTGGGGATAAGGCAACAGATATCCAGTTTGCTACGAAAGCTCCATTTGGCGGAACTCCTGCTACGATGACTGGAGATGCTATAACGGCATGGCTTAAGAATCCACAAAAGGGTTGTGAGTCGGGTGCAGCATACGTCATGATGAATATCCTTGGATTTTCCGAAGATGAAGTTAATTCACTTATGAACCAAGGCAATATTTATCTCAATTGCGAGTCTTGGTGGGCGGGCGGAGTTTATCAAGGTTCTTCTCATACAGGAATTTACCTTATAGGTACTCCGACTGTTTGGGCAAGAGTCACGCAACCCTCTAACTGGTTAGGTCGATATACCCACCAAGTATTTGTTAACGCCAATGCCTATAAAGAGTCTTGGTTAGGTTTGTCAGTTCCGAGTTCATTAACGATTAAGCATTCTTCAGAAGAAATACGTTCAGCAGTTGGTTTGGGTATTTCATCTATCCGCCTTAAGCCAGGCGACAGACAGGTTATCAAGTGTTATTACACTGCAGGCAAATTAGACAGTACATCTTATTCCTTTGCGGATGAGTCCTACGAAATCAAGGACGAGGGTTCGTACAAAGCAAAAGATTGGTTCGTATCTGAAAAGAAGACTCAACGAAGTGGTGACACCGAGTTTTCCTCTTTCCAGTCGGAGTTGCCATCAACACGGAGTGGGTTCGGGGTTAAAAAATAGAAATGACAAAATAGTAGATACAATTCACAAAAAATATGTTGACAATATTTATAAGGCTGTGCTATTATAGTCAAGCATTGATTGATGAATTTCAATTCAGAATGTGAATTTTATGCGGGTGATGCTATTGCAGTGTTTTCACTACGATTTCACTACGATAAAGGATGAGATGCTGGAAACCTCCTGTTTTTCAATGTTTTTTAAAATAGGTGAGTTCGATTCCCATCACCCGCTCTATTTAAACCTCGGAAAACGTTAGGTTTACGGTCACAAGGAAGTATTTTACGGTTAGGCGGTATAGCCCGTTGTTTGGGCTATGCCGTCTTTTCCTGTTTTTCGGTATCCTTTGTCTGCGGCTCGGTTGGAAAATGGATTTCTCCCACAAAGTTAAAGACAATATCCACTTTCTGAAAACGCTTGCCGCCTATCTTCTCCGGCGCATGGACGACGATTTTCTTGATAAATTCATTGACGATAGCGGGTGTCAGCTCCGTTATTCCCACATACTTGCGGATAATGGCGGCGAAGCTGTCAAAGTCGTTTTTATCCTGTTCGTAGGTATCGACTTCCTGTTGTTGTACCGTCAGCTTTTCCGTCAGTTCCTTTTGTTCCGCTTCATATTCTGCGGACAGCTTCAAAAACCGTTCATGGCTGATGGTTCCGTTAATGTCGTCCTCATAAATCCGCTTGAAAATGCGGTCAAGCTCTGCAATCCTCTTTTTCGCCTGTCCCACTTCCCGCCGCTTCTGCTTCATTTCCTTTTCTGCTTCATCAAGTCGCTGGCTGTGTATCATTTCCATAAATGCGGTAATGTCATCATAGAATAATGCCGTTACGTCAAATATCCTGTTTAGAGCGATTTTACGCAGCGTTTCTTCACGGATAAAGTGCGCCGTACAACTTCCCGTGTTGCTCTTATATTTTGCACAGCGATAGTGGTCTTGCGAACCATCAAAGCTCTTGCAGGTAGCAAAATGCAGCTTGCTTCCACAATCGGCACAGAATACCAAGCCGGAAAAGACGCCCTGTCTTTCTGCCTTTGTAGGGCGGCGTTTGTTTGACCTTAATTCCTGTACCCGTTCAAAGACGGCTTCTTCTACAATGGCTTCATGGGTATTGCGGAAAACTGCCTGCTGTTCCTTTGTGGTCGGAATACGCTTTTTCAGCTTGTGGGACTTTGAATAGCTTTTGAAATTTACAGTATGCCCGCAGTAGTCCATGCGCTCTAAAATTCCCACAATCGTACTTTCATTCCTATCATACGGATTTTCGGGAAGTGTCTTTCCCTTTTGCTTTGCATAATGGGCTTTTACTGTCAGCACCTTATCTGCTTTCAGAATTTTTGCTATCCGCATAGGTCCGTTTCCGGCAACGCATAAATCAAAAATCCGCTTTACCACAGGAGCGGCTTCCTCGTCCACAATCCATTGCTTTTTACTGTTGGGAGCAACTTTATAGCCGTAAGGCGGCTTTGTCAGATGTTCGCCTGCCATGCCCTGCGCCCGCTTGATTGCCCGTACTTTTTTACTGGTATCTTTGGCATAAAAATCATTGAACAGGTTGCGGAACGGGGTAAAGTCATTATCTCCTTTTGCGCTGTCAACTCCATCATTGATAGCAATGTAACGCACATCTCTTTCCACGAAAAAGATTTCTGTATAATAGCCGACTTTCAAATAGTCACGCCCAAGACGGGACATATCCTTGACGATAACCATTGACACATTTCCTGCTTCAATTTCCTTTATCATGCGGTTAAAACTCGGACGGTCAAAAGTTACGCCCGAAACGCCGTCGTCAATAAAAAATTCAAGGTTTGTAAAGCCGTTGTCTGCCGCATATTTAGAGAGGACTGCTTTCTGAGATGTAATATGTAGAGGGTGGTTTCTTCCACCTAATACATATGACTGCGGCTCATTTGTGGTGAATCGAAAAGCAGTTATAGGAAAGGAGCAGAAAAAGCCTTATAACCGCACAAATTCAACACAGAAAGGAGCTATTGCTTATGAAATCGTTATTTGAGCAAATGGGCGGCACTTATCGCAAAGAAGGCGATTATTTCATCCCAAACCTTGAACTGCCTCCCACATCGGACTACCAAATCGGCAAATATGGGCGTATGCGTCGTGCCTATTTGAAAGACCACCATTCCATTATCTACTCAAACCTTGTAATCAGCGGAACGCTGTTTGAGGATTTAGAGGAAGTGGACAAGGCTTGCAACGAGCGTATGGAACTCCTCTGCACCGCTATGGCAAAGCAGGAGGGCGTAACCGAGGCGCTGAAAGCTGACGACCAAATGGAATGGGTGCGCCGTAAAAACAGCATCCACAACCGAGCAGAAGAAATCGTCCTTCGTGAACTGATTTATACCTACGAGGACTGAGATTATGAAAATACTGGAAGAATTTTGGTATGGCAATATTGAGCCGTCCGAATATGATGCGTTCCCTGGCAAGGAATACAAGGAAGCCTTACGGCTTGTCACCCGCAACGAAGAAAAACTGCAAGCAACAATGACGGACGAACAAGTATTCGTTGCACCGGTGAGTATTCCTATACGTCTCCGCTTGTGGCAAGAGTAACCTTCCCAAGTGAAAATTTTCCGGCACTTTCTCAAACATTTTGGAAAGGTTGGATAGAAGTTTTGACAGATGATTTAAAGGAACTCATAAGAAGAGATCCCAAATACGCTGAATGCTTTATATGATGAGAAAAAGTTTATAATATGAAAGACTTGCTGAGAGTAACCGTTTGATCGCTCTCGGAGGTTTCGTTGTAGACCATTTCAAAAAATTTATGGTACAATTATAAAAAAGTTCCAACCTTTTCTAAAATCCGTGTCTATATGGGTGAAAGCTTTCAACGAGGTACAAACAAGTGAAAAGACAAGATGTAGAAAATACCATAACTGAATATCTAAAACCCATATTTGGCTTTGCTTTGAAACGGTGCAAAAGTATCCACGATGCAGAGGATTTGTCACAGGAAATTGTGTTAAAAGCATTTCGTGCTCTCCTCGCCAAAGAGGATGTTGCTGACATGGGAAAGTTTATCTGGACGGTCGCCCATAATACACTCAGCAATTATTATCGTGATACAGTCAAAAGCATGATCGGCGTTTCGATAGATGAAGTTTCGGAGCTGATAGCGGACGACTTGGGCGTGTCTCCCGTTTATGTGGAAACCGAAGTGGAATTTCTTGAGGAGTATGGCTTCCTGCAGGTTGATAAGGACAAGTACATTGTAAACTTTATCATCAGCGAGCCGACAGCGGAATTACTTACAATGCAAAACGAGATGTATAAACGTGCTGCCGAGCTGTTTGCAAACGATCTGTATGACGAACTCATTTCCTGCGGAGTCCTTGATGATCCGGATATTTGGTGCGGACAAACAGACGAGCCGATCTCTTTGACACATTCTCCAAAGGCAGATCGCAATTTCATTCTGTGGTCGCTCATTCCCTATATCGCCGCATGGTCTGGTGAAAAGCTAATGGACGAGAAGATTTCGTTTGAAGAAGTAGCTACGATACGACCGGATGGTGCTCTTAATATTTATCACGCATCTGTAGTACCCGTTGAAATGGTTCTCCCGCAGGACTATGTGTATATGAGAAATTGGTGCGGTCCTATGTGGAATAAAGTCGATCATCAAATGATGTGGCAGATAGATTCGGAATGGTCTGACAGAGCACCGGTTAAAGAAAGAAATATTGCTGAGGAACAAAAGCGGACACTTGCCCTCTATAATGCCGAGAACGAAGATGTGCTCCCGAAGCACGACTATGCTTGGCTTGCAGAGTGTGGTTATGTTAAAACTAACGGAGATTATGACGGACACTTTAAGTCTGCGTGGCAGATTGTCACTTTGGCAAGTGGCGAGATTCGTGATAAGCTGCTTGCTATCGGTGAGCGCATCAAAGAAAAATACAAAAGGGATTTTGATACGCTGAAAGCTCCTTATTCTGAAGCTGTATTAGAATCTGTTCCCGCACACCTTAAAAAAATCAAAGCATACGAGCTGCAGTTTGTGTTCCACGCAGACGGATGGTTCCTGCTTCATTGTATCGTCACGTTGCTGAACAATGGTAAGCTGAAGCTCCCCACCCAGGAACAAAGGAAAGCTCTTACTACTCTAATCGTTAATGTATAAGCAGTACAGCCGTCTGCAACAAGCAGGCGGCTTTGCTGAAAAAGAATGGTTGAAAAATATCAAAAAATCTTTTCTCAAAAATTAACCAAACACTATTTCGTTCCACTATATAAGTGAAATCACCGGTGATGATGAAACAAAGGAGGTGTGAAATTGGATAAGCGAGAACTGGATAGCAAAGTCGAGGAAATAGCAAAAGCACTTTTGTCGTACTGCAGCGCACGAACATCAAGCCATTTTGAAGCAGAAGATCTGGCGCAGGATATTATCTTGGAGACTTATAAATCTGCTGATAATATCCGAAATGCTGACGCTGTTTACGGCTTTATCTGGGCAGTTGCAGGAAATGTTTATAAGCAATGGTGCAAAAACAAGGCGAAAGATAAATTTTGCGAATTGACGGATACTTTACCGGATATGGAAGAAACCTTCTCAGAAGATGATTCTGCATTATATTTACTCCGTCGTGAATTATCGTTACTTTCTGAAAAATATCGAAAAGCCGTTGTTTTGTACTACCTTGGAAATAAATCCTGTTCGGAAATATCCAATCGCCTCTCAATCAGTGAAAGCATGGTGAAATACCTGCTTTTCAAATCACGACAAATTCTGAAAGAAGGTATGAGTATGGAACGAAATTATGGTAGTCAGAGTTATAACCCCAAAGGACTTTCACTCATGTTTTGGGGAAACGGAGCAAATCGTTATTACCATTTGTGTGATAGCAAAATATCGCAAAACATTTTGTTTGCGTGCTACAACGACAAACTCAGCGCAGAACAAATCAGCTTGGAGATTGGCGTGTCTCTCCCCTATATGGAAGACAAGCTTGCCGAACTTTGCGAATATGAGCTTTTGAAAAAGGATGGCAACAAGTATTATACCAATATTGTAATCTTCACAAGAGATTTCGCAAATGAAGTCAATGCAAAGACAGCAAAGCTTCGAGAAAAAATTGCGGATTTACTCACAGATTCTATTGCTGCACATGAAAAGGACGTACGGGATATAGGCTTCTTTGGGAGCGATATGCGTGGCAATACATTTGCTTGGCAAATGGTAAGCTTTGTCTTGTATCAAGCAGTAATTGAAATCCTCCAGAATAAGATTAAGGTCGTTTATCCTAAAGATAAATTCGGAACGGAGTGCTTTATTTGGGGCGTCGAGCATGGAGAAGAAAATTCATGGGAGTCCAAATTCGGCTTCGGTATCTCCAATGTCGTAAACAATATCGGTGACTATGTGCAGTTTATGGATTTCCCGATCAACGGAGAAATGGTGCATCATTACTGTTTCAATCGACAGAATGTGACGAATGTGTTCCTCGATATTGCCAAGAACAATACGGAACATTTCAGCGATAACGACAAAGCTGTGGCTGCAGATATGGTTCGCAAGGGGTATGTGGTTTCGGATGATGGTGGACTTTTTGTAAATGCTCCAGTCTTAACAAAAGAGCAACATAATGCATTAAAATCGTTTTTTGCTGAGACATCTGCAAAAATTGCGGATGAAGCTGAGACATTGATGGAAACGGTAACGAAAATTTTGAAAAACCACATTCCTGTGCATTTGAAAAAGGTTGCCAAGGATATGGCTTATTTCCGTCTGTTTGAAGATGCAATATCTGCCCCTGTTTCCATTTTGTACGAGCGCAAATATTTACTGCCCTACAACGGGGATGGTATGCTTCCGACAACTTACGTTATTTTGAAATGAACCTCAAGAGGCTTGACCGCTACGGATTTCCCGTAGCGGTTTTCTTTACGAATTATTTTTATGAATTCCGTTAGCATTTTATGATTGATTTGTAAAATCATATATTATTGCAGAAAAACCCCTTGACAAATCTCGTCTTGATTGACAATGCTGTCGCCGTCCAAGGTGTCCTCCTGCGAAAGACGGGCGTATAATGCTGTTATCTGTTCGGGTTTATTGGTATATGCTGTCATGTTCATTCCTCCTGTAATGAACGCCCGACAGACAGGTTGTTACCCTCATTATAGCGGACTTTCTTTTCTTTGTCAGTAGGCGATGTGACGGTTTCCGATTTTATCAGCCGTTTTATTTTATCGGAAAGCCGTTCCGAACCGCCGCAAATTGTTGACACTTCATAATAAGTGCCGCCGATTTTATAGCATACTGTTTCATGCAGCGGATTTCCCTTTTTCGGTAGAATATCCGTGTTTTCTTCTGTTCGTTTCTTTTCCATTTCTTTCCCGTCCTTTCGTAGTTTGCCTAGTATTATTATTTTTATAATAGCCGGTTCGTCGATTTATACAGAAAATATTGTAGCCCAAAATGCAGCATTTATTACGAAGCGGGAAAAACGGGGAAAATTTGTATGGGTTTATATAGCTATGCCGCTAACAATTTTAGCTACACTTATTGGGTTTATTACAAAGGCTTGGAGTCCTGTTTTTCCGATTATCTTCCTATTTTGTGCCTTGCTTATAACCGTGTGTAAATTACTTATAGAAAAGAGTGAAAAAAATGAATAAGAAAACGATTGTTATTACTATAATCATCCTGTTTTTAGGTCTTGGCATTGGAGTAATCGGAACTTCTGTAAATAAGAGCGATGATTTGCAACGCCTTTCACGGATAGAAATATATTCAAGTAACGGAAGTCTGATAAATACTATTGAGGATAAAAATATTCTATCTCAATTTAATAAAATACAAGGTAGTAATGTTACGCAGTAGAGGGCAAAAAATCCTTGATCTAAGCGGCTTACAGACACGAAAGCATCAAGGGTAAGGGATTTATACCTTTTCCCTCAAAAATGGGGTTCTACTGCGTAACGGGTAGAAAAGAAAAACAGGAAGTATGCCACTTCTGAAAAAGTGATTTACTTCCTGTTTCCTTCTACAACCCGTCTGTCAGCGTTAGTGATAAGTTTTCTGATACTTCCTTATCACTGTTTACCCTTGATTTTCCGGGGTTTTTTAGTGCCGGGAGCGTTGTCAGTTTCACTACGTTTACTACGATAAAAGATGAGCTGCATCCTTTTCAGATTTTAGTCCTCTTCGATATGCTCTCTTCCCTTACCAATGATTGTTTCCACATGTTCATCTGCGAGCGAATAAAAGATCGACTTGCCTTCTCTGCGGCTCTTCACCAGTCTGCTCTGCTTCAGGATCTTCAACTGATGTGAAATTGCAGACTGTGTCATATTCAGAACCTGTGCCAGATCACAGACACATACCTCTGATTCAAACAGGACAAACAGGATACGGATTCTTGTATAATCACCGAATATCTTAAACAGATCTGCCAGATCATTCAGCTCCTGATCATCCGGCATGGTATCCTGTACAATTTTCAGCAGATCCTCATGCACTTCTACAGTATCACAGCATTCTACTTCTGACATAATTTTTCCTTTCTTTATGGGAGTACAGTCTGCATGGCTGAACTGTTAGATACTATTTTTTGACAAACAATGCGCGGATTGCATTCAGTACGGCAATCACCATAACTCCCACGTCGGCGAAGATTGCTGCCCACATATTGGCAATACCAAATGCTCCAAGAATCAGGCAGATCACCTTAATGCCGATCGCAAAATAAATATTCTCATATACGATACGGATACATTTTCTGGAAATCCTGATAGCCTTTGCAATCTTCAACGGATCATCATCCATCAGGACGATATCGGCTGCTTCAATCGCCGCATCCGATCCAAGCGCTCCCATGGCAATTCCGATATCGGCTCTGGAAAGCACCGGGGCATCATTGATCCCGTCACCAACGAAGGCAAGCTTCTCCTTCCCGCTCTTCCTGGCAAGAAGCTCTTCCACCTTTGATACCTTATCTGCCGGAAGAAGCTCACTGCAGACCTCGTGAATACCAAGCTCTGCTGCCACTGCATCCGCTACACGCTTCGTATCGCCGGTCAGCATAACCGTTCTGGTAACACCTGCATTCTTCAAAGCAGCAATGGCTTCTTTTGCATGCGGCTTTAACAGATCGGAGATCAGAATGCATCCGGCGAATCTGCCATCGACTGCTACATAAACAAGCGTTCCAACCTCATTGCATACCGTATACGGAACTCCAAGCTGATCCATGAGCTTTCCGTTTCCTGCAGCAACCAATCTGCCGTCAACCTGTGCGGTAACACCCTTACCACTGATTTCCTTAACCTCTGTTACACGGTTCTTATCAATCTCTTTGCCATATGCTTTCTGAAGACTCTTACTGATCGGGTGACTGGAATAGCTTTCTGCACATGCTGCATACTCAACCAATTCCTCCCCGGAAAGCGCTGCAGGATAAATACCACTTACTTCAAAGACACCCTGTGTCATGGTTCCGGTCTTATCAAATACAACATATCTGGTCTGGGAAAGAGTTTCCAGATAATTGGAACCCTTGACCAGAACCCCTTCCTTGCTCGCACCGCCGATTCCGGCAAAGAAGCTTAAAGGAATACTGATAACCAGTGCACAGGGACAACTGATTACAAGGAACGTCAATGCTCTGTAAATCCAGGTCCCGAAGTCTGCCGGAAGTCCCATAAATACCATTCTCACAATGGGTGGAATTAATGCAAGGGCTACTGCACCGTAGCAGACCGCCGGAGTATAAATTCTTGCGAACCTGGAAATAAAGTTCTCTGATCTGGATTTTCTTGAACTGGAATTCTCCACCAGCTCCAGAATTTTGGAAACGGTAGATTCCCCGAATTCCTTCGTTGTCCGGATCTTCAAAAGACCTGTCATATTAATACAGCCACTGATAACTTCGTCCCCTTCCTTAGCTTCTCTCGGAAGGCTTTCCCCTGTGAGGGCGCTTGTATTAAGACTTGAAGCACCTTCTACAACGATACCGTCAATCGGAATCTTTTCACCGGGCTTTACAAGAATAACCGTACCGATCTCTACCTCATCCGGATCGACCTGTACCAGTTCACCATCCTGTTCCACATTGGCGTAATCCGGACGGATATCCATCAGTTCGCTGATGTTTCTGCGGCTCTTTCCTACGGCATAGCTCTGGAAGAGTTCACCGATCTGATAGAACAGCATAACAGCTACGCCTTCCTTGTAATCACCAAGTGCAATCGCGCCGACCGTCGCAACAGCCATCAGGAAATTCTCATCAAACACCTGCCGGTTCATGATCCCCTTAACCGCTTTTTTCAAAATATCATAACCGATAACCAGATAAGGAATCATATATAATGCAAACTGAAGCCATCCTTCTGCAGGTACAAATGCCAGAGCGATGAGCAGCACAACCGCTGCAATAATTCTGATTAATACCTTTTTCTGCTTCTTATTCATAGCATCCTCTTTTCTTATAAAAAGATTTCACAATCATCTTCTACCTTTTTACAGTTCTTAAGCACATCCTTCATAACAGAAGCAGGTTCTGCACCATCTTCAAACTCAACAATCATCTTCAGGGTCATGAAGTTTACGGTTGCATCCTTTACACCGGAGGTATTCTTAGCTGCTTCTTCCATCTTATTTGCACAGTTTGCACAATCCACATCAATTTTATAAGTCTTTTTCATGTTCTCATCCTCTTCGCTTTCATCTTCTTTCATATGAACAATTATTCATATGTTTGATTGTATTATAGCATCGGGATTTTAAATGTCAATATACTTTCGAGATTTTTTTCCTTCAAGCAACCGTTCAGCTTTGCCCGTTCATGCAGAGCACCCCTGCGCTACCACTTCTCATACGGACAGGCATTCTTTGCTACAGCTGCCCGCATCTCCACGAAGCAGCCACAGCCCCTGCACATACCATCCGCCAGCCGCTCACATTCCTTACAGGTGGCCAGCCGTTTTTCATACAATGAGTCTTCCGTCTTAATATCCGGATCCAGATTCTCAATATAGTCATACATGCTTTTAAAATAATCTGCCTTATCCATCATATCCCTTGTAAGACATTTTTTGCAGATCCGCAGATTTTTATTAATAGAATTCTCCATCAACCCAGACCTCTCCGTCTTCATCTACGTACTGAAGTGTGAACGGTGTATAATACACATTTCCATAGATATCATGCAGCTCAAAGCAGTAATAATAAACTCCTTCCGGAAGGTATTCATAAGTAATCTCAAGATCTCCATCTACAACAATATCGTCTCCATAATACCAGTCTTCATCGTCATCTACCGAAAACCAGTAATAAGCCGGGGTAATTACATCACCATCCTGCAGCTCATAAACCTCCCGTGATGCCATACCGGTCTCCTCATCAATACCGTCCCAGATTCCGATCACACTCCATTCATCATATTCCCAGTCATATTCGATCCGTAGATTGGTTTCAACCTCATCATTCAAAAGAACATTGCAGGTATAAATGCTGCAGCTGTCCGTCGTATTTACAAGCTCCAGTGCCAGCAGATTGTCATTGATGCAGGGCCATGAGCCGTCAAAATTGTCGGTCACACAATTCCGGTCAATATCATAGATCACTTCCTCCGTGGTTCCAAGGTAAAAGAATCCATCCGCATCGTCATCCATACCCACACTGCAGCAGGCATAGGCAAGCTCATCCATATTATCAAACGAAACTGTATATATCCCGTCCTCATCAAAATAAATGTCCGATACCCCCATCTGTCCGATCTCAATATCTGCAAATTCCCCAGCATTCGTGCTAACATCCCCGGTAAAGCCGCTTTCCTCCCCCAGCCATTCATTAATGTCTGCCATATCCGAAAGCAGGGTACTGTTATCATAATCTGCCGCACTTCCGTTTTCTGCCCCATAAGCAATTTTATCAATTAATGCATAATAATAATTACTCGGACAGATCCGGGAAAAAATCTTCAACTCCTCCGAACCCTGAATGGAAACCGGATAGTAAACGGACAGTCCGGATGCATTCTTGTGAAGTCGTCCGTTCATGGTATAAAGAACGCAGCTTTGTAAGGTCTGTGAAGCATCCCTTACCTCCTGCCCATAACCGGAAAGCTGATCCAGCATATTCCCAAGATCCAGCATATTGGAATATCCTTCGCTGACACTGTTTCCTCCAAAGGAATCGGCTTCCAGCACGGCTCTCGTAACATCACCAAGATCTCCCTGTTCGTAAACCACCCGGAAGGCTTCATTCATGGAGATCAGAACATCATCGATTTTCGACAGATCAATAATGGAAAAGGTCGCCGATCGCTGGCTTCCGAATCCATAATCCGCACAATGGTCATAATATTCCCTGCACACCTTTTCTCCAAGCTGCGCTCCGTCCTGATCCGGATTCGCAGCAAGATTATTCAAAAGGGAAGTATAGTCCCAGCCGCTTCCCGGCTCCATCTCCTGCGAAGCATACATATACCGCGCATAAGGTGTCAGTACATTTGCCGTTTCCAGCGTACTCATCAGACAGGCATCGAACCCGATAAACTCAAACCGGTCAGTCATCTGATCATACACCTGATTCAGGGCATGGTCCAGTTCCCCCAACGTAAGACTGTCATAATCATACTGCTCATCAAAGCATACTCCATTAATGCTTCCACTTCCATGATCCCAGAGAATGAGTCCCATTCTTTCCGATGGATAATTCGCTACTCCCCAGGACAGAAAATCTGCCAGTGTCGAAGCTGCCCCCATATTGGCTTCCGGCTTTTCATCAACCAGCGTCAGCTCTCCATCCTCCAACAAATAACGCTGTACCCTGTTTTCATTAATATTCTGATACCAGAAGTACGATCCGCCGGTCTGGTAAACCACCTTTACCTGCCCGCTTCCCCTTGCTACAAAGGCTTCCTCAATATCACTGCTGGCGGCTCCGCCGTCCGATTCCAGATCACTTCCGCAAAGGTATACAAAGATTGTCCAGTCCCCATCACCCATAGGAATTTCTTCATCTCTGCTTCGGCGGCTGATCTGCATCTGTCCGTTTTCCTGTGAAATGACCGTTCCCTTTAAGGAATTGTCCTCCAACACACTGCCCTGATAGGACGAGCCGTCTCCAATCGTCCCACTGCCACCGGAGTATCCTTCGTCATCCTCTTTTTCATAATCAGACCAGCCCTCATCACTATCCAGTCCCTCACTCATCAGCCATGCAGAGCATCCGCTTAACAGCATGCTCCCTGTAAGCAATGCTGTCAGTAAGCGCAATACTCCCATTGTTTTCTTTGCTGTTCCTGTTTTCCTCTTTTTCCACTTCCGTCTGTCCATTCCCGCTTAGTTATCCACCTTTCATCATTCCGATTTTGTAACTATTCAGAGCCATGCAAATTATGACAATATGGACGTCGAATGCATGCATTCGTAAGGACATTTGACATAATTTATATGGCGAAGTAACCACATGAGTAAAACTCAAGTTGCGTTAGCAACGGTTTTACGAATGGGAGTCTGAATAGTTACCCAATTTTTTAAAATACGGTAATTACTATTGTAACTTACTTATCATATTCCGTATATGGGAAATTTTCTTTTCGGCCGTAATGGATGTAAGCACTTTTCAGATATAATGCCAAAAGGGAGAATTAAAAGTAAACGAGGGAGCTGTTTCATACCCACAGTTATACAATAAGGGCAGTCCATCCTTTGAACTGCCCTTTCACTTTTACGTAGTTGTCACTATTTTTATTGGAAACTTATTTCTGCGTACCATTTTAAAAACTACTTCACCCGGATGCTCACTACACTGCAGGGAGGCACGTTAAGTGTAACACCGTTCGGTGTCAGCTTCACATCTTCATAGGCTTCTTCCTTCACCACATCACCATGCTCAAAGGTGTTGTAGTCCTTCATATTACCCTTTACAATAAAAGCTTCCGCACTCTTCGGTGCAAACTCAAAGAAGCTCACTTCCATGTCTTCTTCCTGATTCAGAGAAGCGTTGGCAAGTGTGATGGTATAGACACCATCCCTGTCTACTGATACAGATTCACTGATGGTCGGAACCTGATACTTCTCTTCAAGACCTACAAGTCCGTTCTCACTTACGCTGCTTTCCAAAAGCTCGGCATCCTGATGATATTTGAACATCCTGAAGATATAGTAGGTCGGTGTCAGAAGCATCTTTGCTCCTTCTGTGAGGATGACAGACTGTAATACATTAACAAGCTGTGCAATACATGCCATCTTCACACGGTCACAGTGCTTGTTGAAGATGTTTAAGTTAATGGCAGCTACCAGTGCATCACGCATGGTATTCTGCTGATAAAGGAATCCGGGATTGGTTCCCGGCTCTACATCGTACCAGCATCCCCACTCATCGACCATCATACCGATTTCCTTCTTCGGATCATACTCATCCATGATGGTTGCATGCTTTTCAATAAGCTCTTTCATGTACCAGGTCTTGGACAGGGTCTTGTAATAGCTCTTTTCATCAAAATCGGTAGCGCTTCCCTTATGACTCCAGTCATCCTCCGGAAGGGTATAGTAATGTAAGGAAAGTCCCTCCATGAATCCATGTGCATGCTCCGGAGCCGGTGCCTTATAACAGGTTGCAAGCACATCCTTTGTCCATCCAAAATCTCCTGCATTCGCTCCACAGCAGATCTTCTGGATCGGCGCACTGTTGTTGTAGTTACGTACATAGGTCTGATATCTGCGGTAAAGATTGCCGTAATACTCCGGTGTCATGTTGCCGCCGCAGCCCCAGTTTTCATTACCCACACCAAAGTAGTCCACCTTCCACGGCTTCTCATGTCCGTTCTGTTTACGCAGCTCTGCCATCGGAGAAACGCCGTCAAAGGTCATATATTCTACCCATTCGGACATTTCCTGAACGCTTCCGCTTCCTACATTCCCATTGATATAAGTCTTACATCCGAGCTGTTCACATAATTCGAAAAACTCATGGGTACCAAAGCTGTTATCCTCTGTTACACCGCCCCAGTGGGTATTTACCATCTTCTTACGGGTTTCCTTCGGGCCGATTCCGTCCCTCCAGTGATATTCATCTGCAAAGCAGCCGCCCGGCCAGCGCAATACCGGAATCTTCATGTCCTTTAAGGCATCCACAACATCCTTTCTCATCCCATGGATATTCGGAATTTCCGAATTCTCCCCAACATACAGTCCCTCATAAATGCAGCGTCCCAGATGTTCTGAAAAGTGACCGTAAATTTCAGGATTGATGTGTCCCTTCTGCTTCTTTTCGTTGATAAATAATTTTGCCATACTTCTTCCCTTTCTTAATGTTTTTTGATTTCTAAATTAAAAACTGTATTCGCCAAAAGACTGTCAAAGCAACTTAAGCCCTATTTCAAAAAGTCATACTGGGACATATACAGCTTATAGTATTCTCCCTTCTGACTAATCAGTTCCTCATGTGAACCCATTTCAGCGATGCCACCCGCATCGATATACATAATGAAATCCGCATTCTTAATGGTGGACAGACGATGTGCAATAATAAAGGAGGTTCTTCCCCTTAACAGCTCGTTCAAACCCTTTTGCAGAAGAATTTCCGTCTCGGTATCAATGCTTGAGGTTGCCTCATCCAGAATCAGGATCTTCGGATCTGCAAGCAGTGCTCTCGCAAAGGAAATCAGCTGGCGCTGTCCCTGGGACAGACGGCTTCCGCGCTCATTAATCTGTGTATAATAGCCATTCTCCATTTCCATAATAAAATCATGTGCACAGACCGTCTTGGCAGCCCGGATCACCTGCTCATCCGAAACCTCTTTATTTCCGTAGCGGATATTATCCATTACTGTTCCGGAGAAGATAAAGCTGTCCTGCATCATGACACCCATCTGCTTACGCAGGGAACGGATGGTAACCTTGGAAATATCGATTCCATCAATTAAAACCTCACCGGAATCCACATTGTAAAAACGGCTTAACAGGTTTACGATGGTTGTTTTACCGGCTCCTGTCGGTCCTACAATCGCTACGGTCTGTCCCTTCTTTGCCTTAAAGCTTACCTTTTTAAGAATCTCAACGCCGTCCTCATAGCTGAAGGTGACATTTTTAAATTCAACGTCTCCCTTAATCGGCGGCATTTCCATAGCTCCCTCTGCATCCTTTACCAGAACCGGCTCATCAATTGTTTCAAAAATCCGTTCCAGATACGAAATCGCCGTCAGCAGCGAATTGTAGAAGGAAGCCAGTGTGTTAATCGGGTTCCAGAACCGACTGATATAAGCGGTAAATGCAATCAGGACACCGACCGTAATTCCGGAATCCGGATTCGACATCCAGGAAATACCCAGCACATAAATAAATGCCGTTGTAATGGTACTGATAATATCTACAGAAGGACCCATAATAAAATTAAACTTAACCGCCCGCATCCACGCTTCCCGGTAGCCATCACTCAACCGGTTGAAGATACCGCTGTTTTCATCCTCGCGGACAAAGGACTGGGTGACACGGATTCCGTTAATGCTTTCTGCAATATAAGCGTTCAGGTTGGACTGCTTGTTGCTCTGGATCTGCCATGCCCTACGCTGCTTCTTCTTCAAGGCAACAATCACAACTGCCAGTACCGGAAGGCCACACAGACAGACCAGGGTAAGCTTCACATTAATGCTCAGCATAAATGCAATGATAAAAAACAGGTTGCACAGATCGGTAATCGTGTTAATAATACCGTTGCTGAGCAGGTCACTTAAGTTATTCACATAATTTACAACACGCACCTGAATCTTTCCGTGCGGGCGCTCATCATAATAGGAAAAGGGCAGCTCCTGTAAATGTTCAAAAATATCGTAACGGATGCTATGTACAATGTCCTGACCGATCTGTGTCATCAGCTTGATCTTAATCCGGAGGCTCACGCAGGTATAAAGGGCAATAACCATCGTCATCACGGAATAAAATACAATACTTCTCATGTCCTTATTGGGAATGGATACATCCATCACCAGCATGAAGAACTTCGGAATCAGCATTCCCAGTGCGGATGCGGACAGCATCAGAAACAATACCACCAGCATCTGCTTCTTGTAAGGCCTGATATAGCCTGCCAGTCGTTTCAACTGGTTCACATCAAATTTATCTTCCAGGATTTCATCTACATCATATTTATTACGTGCCATACCCTTACGCCTCCTTTCCTTCGGACTGCGCTGACTGCTGTGCGTAGTCTCCGTACTGATGGTGGAAGGCCGTTGCATAGTAGCCGCCGGCACGGACAAGCTCTTCATGTGTGCCCTGTTCCACAATTCTTCCCTGATCCATAACCAGAATCAGATCCGCATCCTTAATGGAGGAGATCCGGTATGCAATAATAAAAATGGTACAATCCTTTTCAATCTTCTTCAGCTGGTTCTGGATATAGCTTTCGGTTTCCATATCCACAGCGGAAGTCGTATCGTCCAGAATCAGAATGGACGGATCCTTAAGCAGTGCCCTTGCAAGGGAAATTCTCTGCTTCTGTCCTCCGGAAAGTCCCACGCCCCGTTCACCGACAATCGTGTCATATCCTTCCGGCATCTTCTGTATAAAAAGGTTGGCATCTGCCATCTTCGCAGCCTTTTTCACATCCTCAAAGCTGCAGTTCGGACGGCCGTAAGCGATGTTTCCTTCAATCGTATCGGAGAACAGGAACACATCCTGCATTGCCATTCCGATGTTATCACGCAGGTCATACAGATCAAGATCCTTAACATTCACTCCGTCTACTAAAACCTCACCCTTCGAGGTATCATAAAACCGGCACAGCAGATTCATAATTGTGGACTTGCCGGATCCGGTCGAGCCGATAATTCCGACTGTCTGCCCACTCTTTACCTTAAACGAAATGTTATGGATAATATCTGCGTCCTCTGCCTGATAAGAAACATTCTTAAATTCCACATCTCCATGGAAATGCTTCCGCACAATGGGCTGTTGCGGCTCCTGAATCTCCGGCTCCTGACTGTAGGTCGTATAAATCTTCTCTGCGGAGGTCGTAAAACGGTGAATATCATTGATCCACCAGCCTGCCATACGAAGCGGAACGGTAAGCATCCACAGATACCCGTTTACCGTAACCAGATTACCCATGGTGATTTCACCCTGAATCACCATATAACCACCATACAGCATCAGAACGACCGTCAATATATTGGAAAGAAATTCAAAAATCGGTACATACTTTTTCCAGATGGCTGCAGCATTTAATTCCGCATCACGGTATGCATCGTTTTCTTTATTGAACTTCTCTATTTCAAAATCCTCACGGGCAAACGCTTTCACTACACGGTTACCGCTGATGTTTTCCTGCACAAAGGTATTCAGTGAGGAAAACTGCTGACGGATCTTCATAAATGCCGGACGGACGCTTTTCGACTGTCCATAGGTTGTCAGTGCCGTAAAGGGCAGCACTACCAGCATTGCAAGGGCCAGCTTCACATTTACCGTGAAGATCATAATCAATGCGAAGGACAGTAACAAAATATTTTCATAAACCGAATAAATGATATAGGCAATAAAATGCCGGATGGCGTCCATATCACCGGTCTGTCTGGACATCAGATCACCGGTCCGGTTCTTATTATAAAAGGAGAAATCCTCCTGCAGGAGCTTGCGGTATACGGCGTCACGCATACTGTAAAGCACACCCTGGGAACAGATCTCAAACATGACCTGCGAAGCATAACGCAGGATTCCCTTAAGTGCCACAACCCCAAGCAGACAGCCGATCAGAACCGGAAGAAGCTTATAATTTCCTCCCGTAATGACATCATCTACGATCCGGCCTGATATATACGGATTCACAATGGTTAACAATGCAATTCCCGTTACCATCAAAAGACCTGCCGCCATTTTAAAGCGGTATTTTTTTAAAAAAGAATATACCCATTTTACCGGTGCCATACTGTACCCCCAAATTTAAAATATCAGTAATTCTTCAGAACCCATTTGCAAAACCGCTTCTTTCGAAGCTTTTCCTTGGCTCATGCGGTTACTTTTCCATATAAATCATGACATATGTCCACTTGAATGTAAGCACTCATCGCCCATATTGCCATAATTTGCACGGCTCTGAACAGTTTCAATATATTCTCTTTTCCTGTCAATTCCTAGAAAATAGTCGTTTACAAATAGAATAAATCTATTTTCGGCCTTTGCTCCGCTCTATACATATGATGTTTCGCCATCCCGGTTTCGTGTTTTCAAGAAACGCTGCTGCCCACTACCTTTTATATATCATTATATATCAGATTTTACCGGAATAAAAATATCGAAAGCTGTCATTCTATATACATATCTTGCTTTTCAAAATGGCATAAATTCTTTGATTGCTTTGTTATAAATGTTTGCTTTCCATACCTTTTGTGTTATGATAATTACGATCTTATACATAAGATTTGAATTCCCAACTATTTTTGAAAGGCAGGTTTACCGGCTATGATGACCAAAAACGAAAACTTAAAGACTTATTCCATAAAGGAAATTCCTCATTATCATATTTACGGAAGAACCGATGAGACACAGAATCTCCTTCCGCTTTTCTGGAACGGAAGCGGCATTGAGGTAAATGTCACAGGCTCCGAGCTCTGGATCGACCTCGATGTAGACTGCAGCTTCCATGAACCATGGATTGCAACCGAATTAAACGGATCCCTTATGAGCCGTCAGATGCTTTTACCCGGCAGCTATTCCATCTGTCTGTTCCGCAGCATGACCTTCGGTGTTCCGAAAACCATGAAATTCTTCCGCGAACTGCAGGCGATGAGTGAAGACGATGACTGTCATGTATTTGTCCGCGGTTTCCGGTGTGACGGCGAATTTCTTCCGGTGAAGGAGCACAAATACAAAATTGAATTCATCGGTGACAGCATCACCTCCGGCGAAGGAACCTACGGTGCTCTTCCCGATACCGACTGGCTTGCAATGTATATGAGCAGCAGTGAAAATTATGCAACCTATACAGCCAAAGCTCTCGATGCCGATTACCGTCTGATTTCCCAGGGCGGCTGGGGTGTTTACTGCGGATGGGATAACGATATACGTCACAATATCCCCTCCTGCTATGAAAAGATCTGTGGTCTTGGCTTTGGTAAAGTCAATGAAGCGGCCGGTGCGCAGAAGAACTATGATTTTGCCTCCTGGAAGCCGGACGCCATCGTGGTCAATCTCGGAACAAACGATGCAAGCGCATTTAACCAGCCTCCCTTCACTATTCCGGAAACCGGTGAAACCTTCAAGCAACATAAGAATCCGGACGGAAGCTTCGTGGAAGAAGACCGGGAACGCTTTGAAAATGCTGTATACAATTTCCTTAAAATGCTTCGTAAGGACAACCCCGGAGCACACATTGTATGGACCTACGGTATGCTCGGCTATGATCTGAATCTTCTGATTACGGATGCCATGAACCGTTATCAGAAGGATACCGGAGATCATAACACCGCATTTATTAATCTGCCCAATACCACAGCGGAAACCGTTGGCGCACATACCCATCCAGGCGTCAAGTCCCATGAACGGGCAGCAAAGGTTCTGATTGAATATTTACAGACGGTTCTATCTTAAGTTGTGTAATGATGGATACACCTTTATTACTTGAATTTTGACACAGACGGAGAGGTAATGATTATGCAGTTTCACAAAAGCGGATATTATCACCAGCATGATAAGGATTTCAGAATTGAGCGTCCGGACGGCTCCGGAGACTATCTGCTCCTGCTTATCCGCACGGCGGGCTGGTTCCGTATCCATGGAACGGATTATCATACCTCTCCGAATACGATTCTTTTATACAAAAAAGGCACTCCACAGCTCTATCGTGCCTGTGAAGCGCTCTATTCTGATGACTGGCTGCATTTCCATATGGATGAGTCTGATCTTTCATTTGTTTCAAAGCTGGGAATCCCTTTTGATACACCGGTGCAGGTTCATGATATTCACGACCTGTCCCTGTTAATCAAAGACATTACCTATGAACACTATTCTGACAACATCCATAAGGAAGAAACCCTTCTTCTCTATTTGCAGATTCTGCTGCTTAAGATCAGTGAAAAGCTGCACAAGGATGCACATCAGCCGGACAACATTTACTATGACAAGCTGTCCGGTCTGCGCTCCCAGATTTATAACATGCCCTATAAAAACTGGGACATGGAGAGCATCAGCGCCTCCATGTCCCTAAGTAAGTACTATTTTCAACATTTATACAAGAATACCTTCGGAGTGACCGCCATGCAGGATATTATCCAAAGCCGTACGGATCACGCCAGATATCTTCTTTCCACAACCCGGATCTCCATTCATGAGGTCGGCCAGATGTGCGGATATAACAGCGATACCCATTTTATCCGGCAGTTCAAGGGGCAGACCGGTGTTACTCCATCGGAGTACCGGTCTACGCTACAGTAAACTGACTGTTGTATAATTCTGCATAGAAGCCCTTCCTCGCAAGAAGCTCTTCATGATTTCCCTGTTCAATAATATGACCATCCTTCATCACCAGAATCACATCGGCATTCTGTATGGTGGACAGACGATGTGCCACAATAAAGCTGGTACGTCCTTCCATCATGGTTGCAAATGCTTTCTGGATCCGGATCTCGGTTCTGGTATCAATCGAAGAGGTTGCCTCATCCAATATCAGCATCGGAGGCAGACACAGCATCACCCGGGTGATACAAAGAAGCTGCTTCTGTCCCTGGGAAAGACTTCCGCCATCTTCACTGATCACGGTATCGTATCCCTCCGGAAGTCTTCGGATAAAGCTGTGCGCATGGGAAGCCTTTGCTGCCGCAATCACTTCTTCATCTGTTGCATCCGGCTTTCCAACAATAATGTTGTCACGGATCGTTCCCTGCTTTAACCAGGTCTCCTGAAGCACCATACCATACGAAGTACGCAGGGACTTTCTGGTAATATCGCGGATATCGGTTCCCTCTACGGAAATCGAACCGCCATCCACGTCATAGAAACGCATAAGCAGATTGATAATGGTAGTCTTTCCACATCCGGTAGGTCCGACAATCGCAATTCTCTGACCCGGTTTAACGTCAAGATTCAGACCCTCGATCAACTTGCGATCCTTACTATAAGAGAAAGATACATTATTTAAGGAAACCGCACCTTCTACATCGGTCAGAACTCTTGCATCCTCTGCATCCGGAAGCTGCGGCTCCTCTTCAATCAGTTCAAAAATTCTTGCCGCACAGGCAAGTGCATTCTGGAGCTCCGTAATAACTCCCGAAATTTCATTAAACGGCTTCGTATACTGGTTCGCATAAGACAGGAAACAGGTTAACTGCCCAATGGTAAGACCGCCACGGATAACGGCCAGCGAACCGGTAAGACCTACTCCCATATATACCAGGCTGTTTACGAAACGGGTACAGGGATTGGTAAGGGAGGAAAAGAAAATTGCACGCAGGGAGCACTTTTCCAGTCTTCCGTTAATTTCATCGAAATCCTCCATAACCGCAGCTTCCCTGCCAAAGGCCTTCACTTCTTTATGATTGGTAATCATTTCATTAATCAGAGTTGTCTGCTCGCCTCTCGTCGTAGACTGCAGCTGGAACATCTTAAAGGTCTTCTTTGCAATAAAGGAAGCAACAAACAGGGATACCGGCGTAATCAATACAACAACTGCGGTAATTCCCACATTTTCAGAGAGCATAAAAAGCAGGGTTCCGAGAATCGTAATTACGCCTGTAAATAACTGTGTGAATCCAAGAAGCAGACCATCCGCAAATGTATCCACATCTGCTACCACACGGCTCATAATATCACCATGGGAATGTCCGTCCAGATACTTAAGAGGCACCTTCTGGATCTTATCAAAGGCTTTCTCACGGATATCTTCAATAATACTGTATACAATATGGTTATTACACAGGCTCATAATCCACTGGGCTGCTGCCGTAAGAAGAATCACAACACCCATTTTTACAAGAAGCTGCCTGAGTATATACCACCAATCAAAATTACTGTCAACCGTCTCCCGGAATGACGGAAGAAAATGTAACAGAACATCCACCGCATCTCCGGTAAGAATCGGAAGATATAACGTAAATACAACGGAAACAGCTGCCATTATAATTGCCGCAATGAGCCAGAAGCGATAGGGCTTCATGTATTTTAATACTTTAACCAGCGTTTCCTTCTGCTGTCCCTTGTCCATCTTCGCTGCCTTTGCCATACCTACGCCTCCCTTCCGTCCTGCTGCTCCGGTTTCTTTTCTATCTGTGTATCATAAATTTCCCGATAGGTTTCGCAGCTCTTTAATAATTCCTCATGAGTTCCAAGACCAACCACATCGCCATCGTCCAGTACAATGATCTGATCCGCATGCATCAGGGAAGAAGCTCTCTGTGATACGATAAACACAGTCATATCTCCGGGCAATGCCTTGATCGCCTGCCGGAGCTTTAAGTCGGTTGCATAATCAAGCGCAGAGGAACTGTCATCCAGAATGAGGATTTCCGGCTTTCGTACCAGTGCCCTTGCAATGGACAGACGCTGCCGCTGTCCACCGGAAAGGTTCCGTCCCTCCTGTTCAATCATGGTGTCAAGGCCATCCTCCTTCTGTTTCACGAATTCCTTCGCCTGTGCGGTTTCCAGAGCCTTCCAGATTTCTTCATCGGTTGCTCCTTCGTTCCCCCAGAACAGGTTCTCCCGGATCGTACCACGGAACAGCACCGCTTTCTGCAACACCATGCCGATCTTCGACCGGAGCTTTTCAGGCTCCATATCCCGGACATCAATGCCATCCACAAGAACACGTCCACGCGTCACATCATAAAATCTCGGAATCAGGTTCACCAGCGTGGATTTACCGGAGCCGGTGCCTCCGATCACACCAATGGTCTCACCCTTTTTCACCTTCAGATTTACATCAGAAATGGCTTCGTCGCCGCCCTCATTGTAGGCCATGCCGACCTGATCAAAGACCACCTTGTACGGGTAATCCTCTCTGGCAAGCTCTTCACGTGACAGACTGATGTCTGATTTACCGCTGCCCTTCTTTGGCTCTGTCAGCTTCCTGCCATCCTGCATCGGGCTTCTCCCGGTCTCTCCGCTCTCTTCAGGAAAGCCTGCCGGAATTTCCATAACAGCTTCAATACGATTACCACAGGCAATGGCCTTGGTTACGGTAATAATCAGGTTTGCAAGCTTAATCAGCTCTACCAGAATCTGGGACATATAGTTGATGAGTGCCACAACCTGTCCCTGAGAGAGAATGCCGCCTTCAATCTGCAGCGCACCTACATAAATGAGCGCCATCAGACCGCCATTGATAATAATATAGGTAACCGGATTCATCAGTGCCGACACTCTTCCGGCAACGACCTGCACATTACGTAATACCCGGTTTTCCCTCCGGAATTCTTCAATTTCTTCCGGCTCCTTTGCAAAAGCCCGGATGACTCTCGAACCGGTTAAGTTTTCACGGGTGGTACGCATGACCTGATCGAGATTAGCCTGTACCCTTCCAAACATTGGAATGCTGATTAACAAAATGGCAAATACGACTACGAGCAATAACGGAATCACCACTACAAAAATCAACGCTGCCTTTACATCTACGGTAAATGCCATAATCATGGCACCAAATACAATGAAGGGCGATCTTAAAAACAGACGAAGAACCAGATTCACCCCATTCTGTACCTGATTGACGTCACTCGTCATACGGGTAATCAGCGTTGCCGTCCCCTGACTGTCCATCTGTCCGAAGGTCAGCTTCTGAATATGTTCAAACAGGGCATGGCGCACTTTCGTGGCGAACCCGACAGCAGCCTTTGCCGCAAAGAACTGTGCCGTTACCGAGCTGGTAAGACCTATAATCCCAAGAGCCACCAGAACCAGTGCCATCTTCACAATGTAGCCCTTATCCTGAGCAGGAATACCAACGTCAATCATCGATGCCACAACCAACGGAACAATAAGTTCAAAAGAAGCCTCCAGCAATTTAAACAGAGGCCCCAGAATACTTTCTTTTTTATAATCCTTTAAATATATGAGTAATTTTCGCATTTTACTTCCACCCGTTTTTACATCCACCTGAAATCACGTAACAGTTCAGCCTTATCTCAAGAAGTTCTCAATAATGACAGCTTCTGCTTCTTCCTCGTTCAAGCCAAACGTATTGAGCTTGATCAGCTGTTCATTATTAATTCTTCCGATTGCTGCTTCATGGATGATTGCCGCATCCACATGCTTTGCATCAATCTCCGGAATAGAACACACCTGTGCCTCGTCCATAATAATGGAATCGCACTGGATATGTGCATGGCATAAGGCTTCACCGACTGCTTTCGGATGGAAGGTCTGTTTCGAGGTTCCCTTGGCTACCGATCTCGATATAATCTGGGCACTGCTGTCTGCTCCCTGCAAAATAACGTCAATATCAGAAATAGCGGTCTGCTGATCGTGTGTCATCAGCTTTTCTGTTACAAAAAGCTTACAGTTCTCTCCAATGAAGATCTCCGTATCACGCTTCGTCGAATCCACACCCTCAATCTGAACCGTTTCCATATTAAAGATGGAATCCTTCACCATATAGACCTTCGTCATCGGATTTAAGATACGGGCTCCGGTTCCCTCGCCTTCTCCATAATGCTTCTCTTCATAACGGACATTGCAGCCGGTTCCGATATGGAAGGTATGAATTCCGTCATGACGGCTGTCGTTACATCCACTGTTATGAATTCCGCAGCCTGCAACGATCGTTACCCTTGCTCCATCCTCTATATAGAAATCATTATACACCTCATCGGTCATTCCCGAAGTATTGACAACAACCGGAATATGCACGTATTCACCGTCGGCATCACCACTGATTATCACGTCGATTCCCGGCTTGTCCTCCTTGCGCTTAATCTTAATATGTTCGGAGTCCCCATGGCAAAGCGGATAGCCATTGTATCTTAAATTATAAGCACCCTCCTGCTTAAACCCGACACCATCAATTTTATCAAGAACTCCCTGTGTGATTGCATCAATTTCTGCCACAATTCTCTTCCTTTCGTTTCTCCATTATCTAATAAATTCGTAGTAACTGTTCAGTACCTTCACAGTTACGATGCAAAATCCATTCCAAATCGGCTTCGCCGATGGGATTTTGCATTACTGAATCATTTTCTTACGGTCTCAGCAGTAAATGCTTCGACCTGTACT
>Ga0129312_1000635_pt1 | contig 27069 bp, 23 predicted proteins | sample O827metagenome_FD_94434 | JGI IMG/M metagenome (GOLD analysis project Ga0129312, IMG submission 94434) | Orangutan group fecal microbial communities from Wisconsin, USA - O827 metagenome | ecosystem: Host-associated > Mammals > Digestive system > Large intestine > Fecal | place: USA: Wisconsin... | reverse complement strand
GAGGGGCTGTCAAGTCCCTTGTCCTGATCCCTTTGGTTGTCTCCCTCTTTCATATTGACAGGTGTACCCATTCGAATAGCGAACCCGAGAAGTGCTATCCGACAAACAGAACTATCGGTAGCTTACTATCGTAGCCAAAGCTGAACGATATTGCAGAAGCACATTAAACAAAATACTTTTTCTACAAATTGCGGCAAACAGGCTTAAGCCTGTCCTTTTTATAGTCCACCTGCTATGATATACTCAAGACAATACAAAAAGAAACCAACACTTTCTTTTGTATTTTCCTTATTTCCTTATTTCCCGGTGACAGCCTGCTGTTTTACAGTGGGCTGTCATTGTTTTCCGAAATATATAAGATGAGCGTTTTGTGATATAACGGCAAAAGTCTTGATTATTACGACAAATTGTGCTATACTAAATTCGATTATAAACTACTTCCGCTCAAAAGCGGTTTCAAGGATGTGTCGTATTGAATAAGGATAAAGAAAAATACAAACGTACCGCTCTTATAGTAGATGCTCTGGTACTTCTTACATGGGAAACCTCCACCTTCGGCATTATATGGCTGAATTACTATAACAGCGAGATGGCTTTCAGCTTCTTTAGAAAAGGAAACTGGCTGTTATTCGGATTGTACTTTGCAATTCTTTATGTTTTCTCAAGAATATACAAGGGACTTAAGATCGGCTCTCATAAGACGACCGATATTATAGTGTCGCAGATTCTTGCTACACTTTGCACAAACTTCATAACCTATATCCAGATATGCCTTATATCACGCTCTATGCTTGATCCCCGACCGCTTCTTGTCGGCACGCTGTATCAGGCGGTGGTCATAGCTTTGTGGGCGTTTATAAGCGGAAAGATATTCCGTGCCTTATATCCTGCAAAGAATGTGATAATGATATACGGACTTGAACAGCCTGCAAGAATGCTTGTCGAAAAAATGAGCAAGCGTTACGATAAATACAACATTACCCGGATGATGAACGTTTCCGAGGGACTTGAAGCTATCACTGCAGAGATACCGAATTATGACGGCGTGGTCATATGCGACACCCCTAACGAGATAAGGAACGATATATTGAAGTTCTGCTTCAAGACATCAATAAGAACCTATCTTGTGCCGAAAATAAGCGATATTATCGTAAGAGGCGGAGATAATATGGAGCTGTTCGACACTCCGCTTATCATCTCCAAAAATTACGGACTTGGTATTGAACAGCGTTTCTTCAAGCGTTGCTTTGACATTCTCCTGTCCTCGATAGGCATTATTATCGCTTCCCCCTTTATGCTGATAACGGCTGCAGCGATAAAGCTGTGCGATCACGGCCCCGTGCTTTATAAGCAGGTTCGTCTTACAAAGGACGGAAAGGAATTCAAGCTCCTTAAATTCAGAAGCATGGTTGTAAATGCCGAGAGCGACGGCGTGGCTCGACTTGCAAGCGACGGCGATAAGCGAGTGACCCCTGTCGGAAAGTTCATAAGAAAAGTAAGACTTGATGAGCTTCCGCAGTTGTTCAATATCTTCAAGGGCGATATGTCGGTCGTAGGACCTCGTCCCGAGCGGCCTGAGATCAGCCGTGAGTATGAAAAGGAAATGCCGGAGTTTGCATTCCGCCTTAAAGTCAAGGCAGGACTTACCGGTAACGCACAGGTTGTCGGCAAGTATAACACCACCCCTTACGACAAGCTGAAGCTCGATCTTATGTATATTGAAAAATATACACTTGCAAGGGATATTCTGCTTATACTTAAAACCGTCAAGATTATCTTTATGCCCGAAGAAAGTACAGAGGGCATAAAGGAAGGATATATAACCCCCCTTCAAAAAGGTGAGGATACGCAAAGCAAGGAAGGAAATGACAATAATGGAAACGTTCAGTAATCTTATCGACCTCGATTCATATTCACCTGATGAGTGGAATATGATAGTTGAGTTGGCACAGCAGATTCAGAAGAACCCCGCACTTTACCGTTCAAGATGCAGCGGAAAGATAATGGGTACTCTGTTCTATGAGCCGTCAACAAGAACGCAGATGAGTTTTCAGACTGCAATGCTGAGGCTCGGCGGTACGATAATAGGATTTGACAATCCGTCAACATCCTCTGTTTCCAAAGGCGAAAATATCAAGGATACAACGAAAATAGTCAGCAGCTATGCCGATATTCTCGTAATGAGAAATCCATACGAGGGCAGTGCAAAAGCGGCGGCGCTCACAGCCGATTGCCCTGTTATAAACGCAGGCGACGGCGGACATCTGCACCCGACGCAGACGCTTACCGATATGCTGACGCTGAAAAACGAAAAGGGCAGGCTCGACCGCTTGAAGATAGGTCTATGCGGAGACTTGCGTTACGGAAGAACGGTACACTCACAGCTTAAGGCACTGTCACGCTATGAGGGCAACGAGTTCATACTTATATCAACACCCGAGCTTGCTCTGCCGTCATATATCAAGGATGTGCTTAACGCAAGAGGCTGTACTTATAAGGAGATATATTCTCTTGACGAGGCGATAACAGGCGAATCGCTTGATATGCTCTATATGACAAGAATACAGAAGGAGCGTTTTTCAAGCGAGGAGGAATATAACAGGCAGAAGGACGTATTCCGCCTTGATACCGAAAAAATGAAGAAAGCGCCCAAGGATATGATAGTAATGCATCCGCTCCCCAGAGTAGACGAGATAGCAATGGACGTGGATGACGATCCGAGAGCAATGTACTTTACTCAGGCAAAGAACGGAATGTTCGTGCGTATGGCGCTTATAATATCCGTGCTTGAGGGCAGGCTCGGTGCGCCAAAACTGCTGACAGGCACGATAAAGAATGATGTTGAATGCACAAACCCCAAGTGCATCACAAAGACCGAGCATTATCTCCCCCACAGCTTCAAGGTACAGGGCGATATATGCGAATGTGAATATTGTGACGAGCGTATTCTGCTCGACTAAGCAAGAGGAAATATATGATGGACTTTTCAACCAGAAAGAGAATTGTTATAAAGGTAGGCACAAGCACGCTTGCCCATAACACAGGCAATCTTAATATAAGACGTGTTTCAAAGCTGATAGAGGTAATGTCGGATCTTAAAAATTCCGGCAAGGACGTGATTTTTGTTACATCCGGCGCACAGGGAGTAGGTGCGGCAAAGGCAGGACTTCACTCAAAGCCTACCGAAATGCCGAAAAAGCAGGCTTGCGCCGCTATAGGTCAGTGCGAGCTTATGCACATTTATGACCGTGAATTTGCAAACTACAATCACACGGTCGCACAGGTTCTTCTTACCCGTGACGTTATCAGCAACAAGACAAGAAAAGAGAACGTTATAAACACGTTCAATACGCTTCTTGATATGGGCATAGTGCCTATAATCAATGCAAACGATACCGTTTCGATACAGGAGCTTGACTTTGACGAGAACGATACGTTATCCGCAATAGTAGCGGCGCTGTGCAGTGCCGACCTGCTGATAATCCTTACCGATGTTGACGGCTTATACGACAAGAACCCTAAGCTTCCCGGTGCAAAGCTGATTCCTGAGGTAAAGCAGATAACAAGCGAGATGATAAGCTCTGCAAAGGACAAGGGCAGTGAGTTTGCAAGCGGCGGTATGATAACAAAGCTCGAGGCGGCTACTATCGCAAAGGAGCACGGCATACCTACTGTAATAATTAACGGTCAGCGTCCCGAGATACTTTACGATCTGTTTGAAAATAAGGCTGTCTGCACAGTATTCACCGCAGACGAGGACTGAAAGGAAAAATATGAGCTACATAGACGAACTCGGAATAAAGGCAAAATCGGCGGCAAAAAGCTCGGCAATGCTGTCGCAGTCGCTTAAAAACGATATACTCGCTACTATCGCCGCAATGCTTGAAAACGGCAGAGATGAAATAAAAAAGGCAAATGAGCTTGATATAACTGCGGCGCATGAAAATAATATGGCGGCTTCTATGGTGGATCGTCTTACCCTTACCGATGCCAGAATAGACGGTATGGCTGAGGGCGTAAGACAGGTTGCGGCATTGCCCGACCCCGTAGGAAAAATTCTCGGCGGAAACACCTTGCCTAACGGCCTTACCGTAATAAAAAAATCCGTACCGCTCGGCGTTATCGGCATTATTTTCGAGTCACGCCCCAATGTTACGGTAGACGCAGGATGCCTTTGCCTTAAAGCCGGCAATACAGTAATTCTGCGTGGCGGCAGTGATGCTATAAATTCAAACAAGTGCCTTGTCGGTATTATGAGAGCGGCGGCTGAAAAGCACGGTGTCAATCCCGACATCGTACAGCTTGTAGAGGACACCTCAAGAGATACCGCAACCGAGCTTATGAAAGCAAACGAATATGTTGACGTGCTTATCCCAAGAGGCGGCGGCGGACTTATAAACGCCGTAATAAAGAATGCTACCGTACCCGTAATACAGACAGGCGAGGGCAACTGCCACGTTTATGTTGACCGCTTCGCTGATATTGATATGGCAGTGGATATAGTGGATAACGCAAAAACACAGCGCCCGTCTGTATGCAATGCCATCGAAAACGTACTTGTGCATAAGAATATAGCGGAGGGCTTTTTGAAGAAGCTCGCTGAAAGGTGGAACGGAAAGGTCACCTTTGTCGGTGACGAAGCAAGCAGTGCATATATCACGCTTGAAAAGATAGCTGATGATGAAGATTATCGCAGAGAGTTCCTCGACCTTAAGATCGCCGTAAAGATAGTAGATGATATAGATGAGGCTATAGCTCATATCAACCGCTTCGGCACAGGCCATAGCGAGTGTATAGTGACCGAGTATCTGCGTAATGCTGAGAAATTCCAGCGTGAAGTTGATGCGGCGGCTGTATATGTAAATGCCAGCACACGCTTTACGGACGGCTTTGAATTCGGACTGGGAGCAGAGATAGGCATATCAACGCAGAAGCTCCATGTACGAGGACCTATGGGCCTTGAGGCTCTGACAACGTTCAAATATCTTGTCAACGGAAACGGTCAGACAAGAGGGTAGGAGGAACGCTTATAAATGGCAAAAAAGAGGATTAAGAATAAAAATCGCATAGAGGCAAAAAGCGAGAACAAGGTGCTTCACGGACTTGCTGGCTCTATAGAGGAGGCACTGTCGGAGGATCCGAGCGAGATTGAGCAGGACGAGGTCATCGTTGTCGATGTTCCCGAACACCGCCACAAAGGGCTTGCAAAGAAGATAGCCTACTTTGTTGTCGGACTTCTCATTATCGTGTTCGCCGTAGTCGGCGCAGTAAATACCGTAATAGCGATCAGCGGAGGGATAGGCAGAATAGCCGATCAGACCGACCTTAAGGAAGAATTCGCCCTTTACCTTTATCCCGTTGTCGCAACCGATCCCCCCAGCTTTGAGGATGCTTCAACGCTTACACAATCAACCATAATAAAGATAGCCGTTTCAAAAATACTTCTCACGGGCGATACATCCAACTATGAAACGGACACGGGTGTAATGTATATCCCCGAGTTTGACGTTGAAACTGCGGCAAAGAATGTTTTCGGAAGCAGTATCGAGGTAAAACACCAGACGGTAGGTCATGTGCAGGATCTCGCAACCTACAATTCCGAGAAAAAGGTATACATTGTGGCAGACACAAACCGTATCCCGAACTACTACCCCGTAGTTTCGAAAATAAGCAATGTCGGTGAAACATACACGCTCACCGTTGATTATTATCCGCCTACGGTATCTATACCCGGTCTTGTCAACGAGCAGGTTTCAAGCAAGTCTATGACTTATGTTGTCACAAAAAGCGGAGATAAAAAGATCATAACATCGATCGCTCTTGATAAGGTATCAAGGGAAGACGGCTAAGCAAGATGTAATCTTGCATTATTCTGTCGAAAACACGATTATTATTAAATTCGTAACGTTAAACATATCACCAACACCGCCGAAACATTTTCAGTGCCGACAGGGCATTAATAATTTCGTGAGTGCATCAGTACAACTGCACTGACATTGACCTTTCAAAAAAACGCTACTAACCTGAGATATATGTACTAACCTGCGGACGTGTAGCGTTAAGCGTCCCTGCATTAACAGGTCATACAATGTTCAGGTGGTTATTCGAGCTTTGCCAACACCCCAGCGGGGTAAGGGTATGGGTAAGGAAAGAGGGATGCCAAGCTGAGCATTGCTTTAGCAATGCTCCCGCTCCTCTCGTCGCTCAAGAGGAATAACTGATTTGGGAGAAAACCTAAGGGACAGGGTATAGGGCTGAGCACTTACCTTTGGCAAGTGCTCAATCGTTTCGCTTTGCTTCACTGCGGCAGTCCAGCGGAGCTTTAGCGGAGTGCACGAGCCTTGCGTAAGCGAGGCTCAGACTCTCCCTGATCCCTTTGGTTGTCTCCCTCTTTCATATTGACAGGTGTATTAATTCGAATAGCGAACCCGAGAAGTGTTGTCCGACAAATAGCACTATCGGTAGCTTGCCACGATAGATAAATGTTAAAAGGACATAATAGAAGCACATCAAACTAAAGACTTTTCCTACGCTCCGCCAAGATGTAATCTTGCATAATTTCCCCTTACCTCTTTTGTAACAAATAACGATTTATCAAAAACCCTCCCGTCATTCGCTTGACAAAGAGGGTTTTTTCGTATATAATCATTTTAGCCGTTTAAAGTGACGTAACTTGAAAGCGATAACACTTTAAACGGTCATAATTATTTCTTTTATAAGGGGACAGAAAATGATATTAGCAATACTCATCCTGTACATTCTGTCGGTAGTCGGCATAGGCATATACTGCCGTAAAAAGACTTCCACAGTTAATGACTTCGTACTCGGCGGCAGAAGCGTCGGACCGTGGTTCACGGCTTTTGCATACGGTACATCTTATTTTTCGGCTGTTATCTTTGTCGGCTACGCCGGCAAATTCGGCTGGAACTTCGGACTTGCTTCAACCTGGATAGGCATAGGAAACGCAATACTCGGCTCGCTTCTGCCGTGGCTCATCTTAGGCAGACGAACAAGAGTAATGTCAAAGCATCTTGAATCAGCCACAATGCCCGAATTTTTCGGCAGACGCTTCAACAGCAAGGCTATGAAGATAATCTCTGCGATAATCGTGTTCGTATTCCTTATCCCGTACACAGCGAGCGTTTATAACGGCCTGTCAAGACTGTTCGGAATGGCGTTCAACATTGATTATTCGTTCTGCGTTGTCGGTATGGCGGTGATTACCGCAGTATACGTTATTGTCGGCGGCTATAAGGCAACGGCGCTCAACGACTTCGTGCAGGGAATTATAATGCTTGTCGGCATAGTTGCGGTAATTGCGGCTACACTTGCCTCAAAGGGCGGCTTCAGCGAGGCTGTAAATCAGCTGTCGCATATCAGCACGGAGGGTACGGCTTCTCCCGACCTTAACGGCGGATTTGTTTCGTTCTTCGGACCCGATCCGATAAACCTGCTCGGCGTAATTATACTCACATCGCTCGGAACGTGGGGACTTCCTCAGATGGTACATAAGTTCTATACGATAAAGGACGAGCGTTCTATCAGAACAGGCACTATAGTATCAACTGTCTTTGCACTTGTCGTTGCGGGCGGAAGCTACTTCCTCGGCGGTTTCGGCAGAATATTCGTATCCGATGAGGAGCTTACGCAGATAGGCTCGGACGGAATTATCCCGAAGATGCTCGAATCGCTCCCCGAAATACTTATCGGTATCGTTGTCATCCTCGTTCTTTCCGCATCAATGTCAACGCTGTCATCACTTGTGCTTACATCAAGCTCAACGCTGACGCTCGACCTTATAAATCCGCTTTGCAAGAATAAACTCGACGAAAAGAAGTCGCTTATAGTAATGCGTGCCTTCATAGCAATCTTCCTTGCAATATCGGTAATAATCGCCCTCAACAAGAATGCTCTTATCTCAGACCTTATGGGCTATTCGTGGGGTGCGCTTGCAGGTGCGTTCTTAGCACCGTTTATGTACGGACTTTTCTGGAAGGGCGTTACCAAGATAAGCGTTTACGTCAGCTTCGGCGTAGGCGTTATCGGTACCGTACTGCATATGATATTCAAGCCTGCAGGCACTATACTCGGCTTCAACGTTGCATCTCCCGTAAACTTCGGTATGTTCCTTATGGTCGCAGGACTTATAATCGTACCGCTTGTGAGCCTTGTCACACCTAAGATGAAAAAGCTTGAGCTTGACGAGATATTCTCCTGCTACAAGCAGAAGGCTGAGGTAGAGGTAACAGATGCCATACCAGATGCCGAAAAGCTGAAATAAACAGATAAATTTATCCGCACTGCCACTGATGCTGCACGGCAGTGCGGATATTTTTTATCTTCCTTTTCAAAGCAAAAGCGGAACCACACGGCTCCGCTTCATACTTTTATTGATTACTTATTTGCTTTTCTTCATCTGCGACTCAGGGGCTGAACTACAGCCGTGGCACCCGGCGCAGTGACCACTGCATCCGACGCAGCCGCCGCAAGAGAACTTGCCCTTTTTCTTGTCGCTTACCAGCTTGTGAATGATCAGTATGATCACCGCAAGTAAAATTACCGCTACGATTATTGAACCTACAACAGGATCCATAAAGATCACTCCTTTTTAATATCTTTCAGAATTTACTTTGTAACCTTGACCTTAACGCCGAGCTTCTTGCTTTCCTTGTAAGGACGAACGAGAAGGTAGATAAGAGCGGCAAGGAGAAGAACTGCAACGATAAGACCGATTATGTCGCCTGCGCCTGCAAGTGCGCCTGTGAACAGCTTACCGAAGTAGTTTATCATAAGAGCGATTACATAAGCGAAACCGCACTCATAACCGATAGCAAACCAGAACCACTTAGCGTTGTTCATTTCACGCTTGATAGCACCCATTGCGGCAAAGCAGGGAGCGCACAGAAGGTTGAATACGAGGAATGACATACCCGTTACCGCTGTGAAACTGCTTGCAAGCGTCTGCCATACAGTAGCGTCGCCGCTTCCGTAAAGGATACCCATTGTCGCAACGATATTTTCCTTTGCAACAAGACCGGTAACAGCCGCAACTGTTGCCTGCCAGTCGCCCCAGCCGAGAGGTGCGAATATCCAGCAGATAGCCTTACCGATATTAGCTAAGATACTGCAATCCATCTGCGATTCATCGAGCATTGTGAATGCACCGTCAACCCAACCGAAGAATGATGTGAACCATACTACGATAGTTGAAAGGAGGATGATAGTACCTGCCTTCTTGATGAATGACCAGCCACGCTCCCACATTGAACGAAGTACGTTTCCAACTGTAGGAATGTGGTATGCGGGAAGCTCCATTACGAACGGAGCGGGATCTCCTGCGAACATCTTTGTCTTCTTAAGAATGATACCCGAAACGATGATAGCCGCCATACCTAAGAAGTATGCGCCTGTTGCGATCCACGGAGAACCACCGAAGATAGCACCTGCTATCATTGCTATGAACGGCTGCTTAGCGCCGCAGGGGATAAATGTTGTTGTCATGATCGTCATACGGCGGTCACGCTCGTTTTCAATTGTTCTTGATGCCATGATACCGGGGATACCGCAGCCTGTGCCGACAAGTATCGGTATGAACGATTTACCTGAAAGACCGAACTTTCTGAAGATACGGTCAAGCACGAATGCGATACGGGCCATATAACCGCAAGCCTCAAGAATAGCAAGCAGAATGAACAGTACGAGCATCTGGGGAACGAAGCCGAGTACAGCGCCTACACCGGCAACAATACCGTCAAGGATAAGACCCTTTAACCAGTCTACGCAGTTAACAGCGTCAAGACCCTGCTCGATAAGTACGGGGATACCGGGTACCCATACGCCGTAGCTTGCGGGATCGGGTTCTTCAAATGCGCTTTCGCCGCCTTCTTCAAAGTACTTTACAGCGTCAAGATATGTGATGCCGAGTGTCGTGTCTTCATCTGCGTCTGCAGGGATTTCCTTGTAGTAAACTGTAAGCTGGCTTACTTCAAGTGTTTCCTCGTCCTCTACATCTATCTGCACTGAAGGATTCTCGCCTTCGGGCTTGTATGACTTGAGCGTTTCAAGAGCAGTACCTGCGTCAAAATCCTCGCTGTCAGCCTCTATCGTAACGAAACCGTTAACGGCCTCCATAGCATCAGAGTAAGCGCCCGATGCGTCCTCATAATCTGCCGAGCCTATTCCGAACAAGTGCCAGCCGTCACCGAACAGTCCGTCATTAGCCCAGTCTGTTGCGGCTGTACCTACCGTTACCATTGAAATATAGTAAACGAGGAACATGATCACAGCGAATATCGGAAGAGCGGCAAAACGGTTTGTAACGACCTTGTCGATCTTATCCGAGGTTGTCAGCTTGCCTGCCGATTTCTTCTTGTAACAGCCCTTGATGATCTCTGCTATGTAAACGTATCTTTCGTTTGTTATAATGCTTTCTGCGTCATCGTCAAGCTCTTTTTCGACGTTCTTTATATCCTCGTCAATGTGAGCCATTACAGCACTGTCAAGATTCAGCTTTTCAATAACCTTGTCGTCACGCTCGAACAGCTTTATAGCGTACCATCTCTGCTGTTCTTCGGGCATATTGTGTACTGCGGCTTCCTCTATGTGAGCTATCGTATGCTCGACAGGACCTGAGAATGTGTGCATAGGAACTGTCTTGCCGTTCTTTGCCGCTTCAACCGCAGCGTCTGCGGCTTCCTTTATTCCCGTGCCTTTAAGAGCCGAGATTTCGACAACTTTACATCCAAGCTCTCTTGAAAGCTCCTCAATGTTTATCTTGTCGCCGTTCTTCTTTACTATATCCATCATATTGATGGCGATTACAACAGGAATGCCAAGCTCTGTGAGCTGTGTTGTAAGGTAAAGGTTTCTTTCAAGGTTCGTACCGTCAATGATATTGAGTATAGCGTCGGGACGCTCCTCGATAAGATAGTTTCTTGCAACTACTTCTTCAAGTGTGTAGGGTGACAGTGAATAGATACCGGGTAAGTCGGTAATTACTACTCCGTCGCTCTTTTTGAGCTTACCCTCCTTCTTTTCAACGGTAACGCCGGGCCAGTTACCGACAAACTGGTTTGAGCCCGTCAGAGCGTTGAACAATGTGGTTTTGCCGCAGTTAGGGTTACCTGCGAGCGCAATTTTTAAACTCATCGGGAAAATTCCTCTCTTTCCATAAAAGGCTGTTCAGACCTTTTCGTTTACTTTCTTGAATTAAATATGGATTTATTCGACCTCTACCATTTCGGCATCGGCTTTTCTGAGCGAAAGCTCATAGCCTCTTACCGTTACTTCAACAGGGTCGCCTAAGGGCGCTACCTTGCGGACATATACCTCTACGCCCTTTGTAAGCCCCATATCCATAATTCTGCGCTTGATAGCGCCCTCGCCGTGCAGCTTGACAACCTTGACGGTTTCTCCGACAGTTGCCTGTTTTAATGTCTTCATCGGTTATCCTCCTCTATAATAAGAATCATATCATGATTCTTTGTGCCATTTCCTTACTTATCGCAACCCTTGCCTCTTTGACATTCACAATAAGGTTACCGTTTACCGTTGTAACGACCTTTACGTTGCCACCGACTACAAATCCTAAGTTTTCAAGATGCTTCTTGACCTCAGGACTTCCGCCGATTTTTCTTATGATATTTTCGTCACCCTCAGATGCGAGTATGAGCGGCATCATAGAACGTCATCCTTTCTTTTGTTCCGACTGTCTTATTTATATAGTCTTGGCTAACCTTATTAGTTAATGCTAATCAAATTAGAACAAGCTAACTTGATTGCCAAATAAAAGGTTAGCACCTGCTAACAAAAAATATTGTACTCACAGCAGAGCGGTTTGTCAAGCAAAAATCAAACCGACTAACGCAAATACAAAAAGTTTGTTTATTCTAACTCAAATCGTTAGTATATTCTAACTATTCGTTTGTGAAAATTTCCGAATGCCCGATTTACAGGTGCTGTAATTTTATCCGCAATTTTGTTATTTGCGTTTTTTCAATGTGTCGGATATAAGTCACAGCACAGAATGCTCCGCTATAATACGCAACGTAGATTTACAATCAAAATTTAATTTATTTTTAGTTTATTAGTCTAAAAATTAAGTAAAAAAATTTAACAAAAACTATTGCATTTGAAGAATGGCTATGATATACTTAATACAAAGAGCGATTTACGCTTCTTAACGGAAATATGACTTATCAAGGAGAATCAAGTATGAACGTAAAAGTTATCAACGGTACATCTTTACCGAACATTCCCTGGCAGGACAGACCCGCAGGCTGTAAGGACGTTATCTGGCGTGCAGACAACAACCCCATAATCCCCCGTGACCTTCTTCCTACCAGCAACTCTATCTTCAACAGTGCAGTTGTTCCTTTCGAGAGCGAAAAGGGCAAGTTCGCAGGTGTTTTCCGTGTTGACGACAAGGAAAGAAACATGGCTATCCACGCAGGTTTCTCTGAGGACGGCGTACACTGGAACATCAACGAAGAAAAGGTTGAATGGATAAACGACGATCCCGAAACTGCAGAAGCTAACCCCTGGCAGTACGGCTACGATCCCAGATGTGTATGGATCGAGGACAGATTCTGGATCACATGGTGCAACGCATACGGCTGGAAGCCTACGATCGGTGTGGGCTGGACAAAGGACTTCAAGGAGTTCCACCAGTGCGAGAACGCATTCCTCCCCTTTAACAGAAACGGTGTTATGTTCCCCCGTAAGATAAACGGCAAGTACGTTATGTTCAGCCGTCCTTCAGACAGCGGTCACACACCCTTCGGTGATATGTACCTTTCACAGTCGCCCGATATGAAGTACTGGGGCGAGCACAGACACGTTATGGCTCCTATGAAGGGCTGGGAATCACTCAAGATCGGTGCAGGTCCTATCCCGATAGAGACAAGCGAAGGCTGGCTGGTATTCTACCACGGCGTTCTCCAGAGCTGCAACGGCTATGTATACAGCTTCTCAGCTGCTATCCTCGACATCGACAAGCCCTGGAAGGTTAAGTATCGTTGCGCTGAGTACCTTCTCAACCCCAGAGAGTACTATGAGTGCGTAGGCGACGTTCAGAACGTTACATTCCCCTGCGCAGCACTCTGCGACGCTGATACAGGCAGAATCGCTATTTACTACGGTTGCGCAGATACCTGCGTAAGCATGGCATTCACAACTGTTGACGAGGTTGTAGACTACGTTAAGAAGCACAGCAGTGTTTGACTTACAGACAAAGCATAAAGCTATCCCCTCCGCTTTTGCGGAGGGGATTTTTGCGTTATATACGGCTTGAATCGTGAGGATTATATACCGAGCATTGCTTTTTCTTCGGCGGTGAGCTTTGAAGCGTATACCGAATACCCTTCTTCTCCGTAGCTGTTCAGAACTATATCCATAACCTCACGGAAAATGTACCGCCCTGCTTTTTCGAAGTTTAAAAACAGCTTTTTGTCAAGCGTTTCGCCGCCAACCGTGTGACAGCATACATAAAATATAAATTCACGCTTCGCCGTTATCGTGAAATGTTCGCAGCAGCCATTACCAGTGAACGAATAAACCGGCGGAATATCAAGCTCCCGAAAACGTTCTTCGAGAGCCTTTAATTTTTTCGGCACACTTTTATGCTTGTCGGGCTTATCTGTACCGAAAATTTCACGGCACATACTTCTGTCCGAAATATGATTTTTGTAAAGCTGAATGATGACACAGACAAGCGCCGTAACCGCTATGACCGAGCCGATTATAAGCAGTACAGCGCCTAAAGGCGAATCGGTTATCCTTGAGCCGTTCATATTATACCTCAATGATTGTTAATGCGTGTTTGTGTTTGTCGTATCTGTTGTGCTTGCTGTACTCGTGCCGTTATGTACGGGAACAGTGTAATCCTGCGGCTGAATAGGTGCGCCGCAGTGAGGGCAGGCGTTGCAGCTGCCTACGGTATAGACGCCTCCGCAGTATTCGCAGGAGGACTGTTTCATTACGACAGATTGCGGCTGCGGTGCAGTTTGCTGAGGAGGAGCATAGTATCCGTCAAGAGGTACTTCCTTTGCACCCTTGTATTTATTTGCGTTAGGTCGGAAGAATACCATAAAGAATGCGTGAAAGCCGACGAACAGGAGCATAAAGATTCCTATTCCGAAGGTTTCGCCATCAAATCTGAACTTCATTACGGTAGGAGTAAGTGCGTTGAAGCTGTCGGTGATAGCGTCATTTACCTTCGTTCCCTCGACAAGCAACCTCTTGTGCAGATCGTTTGTAAAATCGTATGCTACGGATGAAGTAATGATACTGTCGGTGTCATCGCCCTGCATACCCTCCCAGTACCAGTTGTTGAATTCGTCGTCGGGATCTTTCGGCTGAGAATACACTATCAGCCAGTGCTTTTCGTCATAGAAGCGGTTTACATAAAGCTCATAAGCGTACTTCTCAAGGTCGGTATAGTTATCCTCCCAGTCGGAGTTGTACACAGTCATTACCGCAGGAGAAATGCCCGTTGTGTTGAAGAAATCCTCAAGTGCGTCGCTGAGCTTAGTTGTATCTCCGAGTACCTGAGCGTCGTCCTGTATAACTATCTGCGAGTTATAATCTACCTTCAGCTTTTCGGGTATGCCGAAAGACGTGAATATCATCAAAAATGCCGCCAGAACAAACGGCACATAGAATATGAGCATTAAAAATCTCAGCTTGCTCGGGCCTTTTGATAAATCGGTATCCGAGTAGACGTAGTTCGGAACGCCGTTTCTGTAGTAGACGAATCTTCTTGCGCCGGGGAAATATGTGCGGCTGGTCCTTATTCTGCTTGAGCCGCCTCCCGAAGATGAACGGTGTGACGAACTGTGCGATGAGGAGGAGTGGTGACTTCCGCCCCCGTGAGAGCCTCCGCCCGATGAGTGTGGCATATTATACCTTCTTTCGTGTGACTTTTGATATTATTCTACCATAAATTGACCGTCAAATCAAGATATAAAGCTATTCTGAGTGACGGCTGAAAACTGTAAAGCGTTAAAAATCAAATGTAAATTCGCACGGTTTTAATGTAAAGTCGGTGTATAGTTTGGCTTTGCTATGCGGAATATACGGCTTTACAAAAACTTTACCGACTTTATACCATTCCTTGCTTTAATGTAAAGCCCGTTGTGACTATAATATGAAATGTAGTCGGGAGGGAAACCGAACGGCAGATAAAAAATGTACATAAACATTATGGAGTATCAGGAAAACTCCGAGGGGTATCACCCTTAAGAAAGGACAACAACATGAACAAGAAGTTAATATCACTTATCGCAGGCGTAGCAATAGTTGCTACAGCAACAGGCTGTTCAGGAACAGCAACAAGCAGTGTAGCAGGCACAGATTCATCCACAGCAGGCACATCTGCAAGCGGAGCGTCTACAGCTGCAGAAGAACTCAGCGGCACACTGTCAATGAACGGCTCAACATCAATGGAAAAGGTTATCAAGGCTGTTAACGGCGCATTTATGGAAAAGAACAAGGGCGTAACAGTTAACTTAAACCTCACAGGTTCAGGTACAGGCATCCAGGAAGCCTCAGAGGGCAAGTGTGACATCGGTAACTCATCAAGAAAGCTCAAGGACGAAGAAGCTGAAAAGCTCGACGCTACAGTAGTAGGACTTGACGGTATCGCTCTCGTAGTAAATCCCGCAAACAAGCTCGAAGACATCACACTCCGGGATCTTGCAAAGGTATATTCCGGCGAGATCACAAACTGGAAGGAGCTTGGCGGCGATGACAAGTCTATCGTAGTTATCGGTCGTGAGGACGGTTCAGGTACAAGAGACGGTTTCGAGTCTATCGTAATGGGCGACAAGGAACCGAAGTACGCACAGGAGCTTGAGTCTACAGGTTCGGTTATCAACGCAGTTGCAACAACAGACGGCGCTATCGGTTACGCTTCACTTGCAAACGTTGACGAAACAGTAAAGGCACTTAAGATCGGCGGCGTTGAAGCTACAGAAGAAAACGTAAAGAGCGGCGCTTACGAAGTACAGAGACCCTTCATCTGCGCAACACTCAAGGGTTCCGATAACAAGCTCGTTAAGGCTTACCTTGACTTCATTCTCTCAGAAGAAGGTCAGGCACTCGTACTTGCACAGGGTGCAGTTCCCGTAAAGTAAAAACAAGTCGATAATTCCTATACAGTAAGCACTTTTCCGGTAGCAATCCGTTACCGGAATTTGCTGTATAACTATGTATAGCCCTGAAAGGATGGTTTACTTGGAAAAGACAAGCGGCGCAGCAGTTGCGGTAGGCTCAGTCGGAAAGCAGAGATCTGCTATAAGAAGTAAAAAATCGGGATTCACAAACGTTACAGAGCGTGTAATGAAGTACATATTTACCGTGTGTGGAATCACAGCGGTAGCGTGCGTCCTGATGATAACAATTTATATGATAATATCGGGTGCTCCCGCCATAGGAAAAATCGGCTTGACCGATTTCCTGTTCGGTGATACTTGGTACGCAAAGAAAGAACAGTTCGGTATCCTGCCGCTGATTCTCACGTCTGTATTCGGTACTCTCGGCGCAATAGTGATCGGTGTTCCGATAGGACTTCTCACAGCGGTGTTCCTGTCCGAGCTTGCTCCTAAGGCTATGAAGAACGTAGTAAAGCCTGCGGTCGAGCTTCTTGCGGGTATCCCGTCGGTTATATACGGTTTGCTCGGCGCAAATCTTGTAAAGCCGCTTATGTACGCACTGGAGGAGGTCATTTACGCAAATGATCCCGAACATCAGTTCACAGGCGGCGCAAACCTTGCAAGTGCAATAATCGTACTTGCCATAATGATACTCCCCACCATCATAAACATTTCGGAGAACGCAATATCCGCCGTTCCTTCAGAATACAGAGAGGCAAGCTACGGACTCGGAGCTACCAAGATACAGACTATCTTCAAGGTAGTTATCCCCGCCGCAAAGTCGGGTATTGCGTCCGGTGTCGTTCTCGGTGTCGGCAGAGCGATAGGTGAGGCTATGGCAATTATTCTTGTCGCAGGCAACAGTGCAAATATGCCTGAGCTGTTCTCGTCGGTAAAATTCCTCACAACAGGTATCGTTGCCGAATTCCCGTATTCAAGCGGACTTCACAGAGAGGCACTCTTTGCGATAGGACTTGTGCTGTTCGTGTTCATTATGATAATAAATCTGATACTCAACGGCATACTCAAAAAAGGCGGCAAAAAGGAAAAAGCGGCAAAGGCCGCAGGAAAGGCGTGATAGATTATGGCGAAAGCAGTTACAAATTCTCTTACTAAAAAGCGCAGAAGAGTAAGCGACATAGTGCTGAAGGCTCTGATTTTTCTTTCGTCCGGCATAGTCGTTGCGCTGACGCTCGGTATGATTATATACATAGCCGTAAAAGGCACAGAGGGAATGAGCCTGAACTTCCTTACAACTCCGGCGTTCTCATATCCTTATGAAAACTACGGCGTACTCGGCAATATAATCAATACGCTTTATCTTGTAGTGATTACGCTTATCATCGCAACGCCTGTCGGCGTAGGTGCGGCAATATATCTTACCGAATACGCAAAGCAGGGCAGACTTACAAGAATAATCGAATTCACCACCGAAACGCTTGCAGGTATCCCCTCAATTATATACGGACTCTTCGGCAGTGTGTTCTTCTACAATATCTTCAAGGTAAACTACTCACTGCTTACAGGTGCGCTGACATTGTCAATAATGGTACTGCCCACCATAATCCGTACCACGCAGGAAGCGATAAAGACCGTTCCTATGGGCTACAGAGAGGGTGCTGTCGGACTTGGCGCACCTAAGTGGCATACTATAAGGACCGTTGTTCTTCCAAGCTGTATAGACGGTATACTGACCTCTGTAATTCTGTCCATAGGCAGAATAGTAGGCGAGTCTGCGGCGCTTATCTTCACAGCAGGTATTGCCGCTGAGGTAGGTATAAATTCGCTCGGCGATATTTTCGGCAAGGTGATGAATCAGGGCGGCTCGCTCACTGTTCAGCTTTACCAGTACGCTCAGCGTGGCGGTGCCGAAATGAAGTACGCATTCTCTACAGCGCTTGTACTGCTTGTAACAGTGCTTATAATCAATATATGCGCAAAGCTGGTCGCTTACAGAATAAGAAAGAAACGCTCGGTATAATGCCGTAAAAGAAAAGAGGATAAACAATGTCAGATATAATCGTACCTCAGAGCGATGTGAAGCTCTGTACAAGAAATGTAAATCTGTATTACGGAGAAAATCACGCTCTCAAGGACATAAACCTTGATATAAAGACAAATAAGATAACCGCCTTCATCGGTCCTTCGGGCTGCGGCAAATCCACATATCTGAAAAGCCTTAACCGTATGAACGATCTGATACCGGATTGTAAGATAACAGGTCAGTTTCTGCTTGACGGCGAGGACATCTACGCTGACGGTGTTGATACAAACGTACTGCGCCGCAGGATAGGAATGGTGTTCCAGAAGCCCAACCCCTTCCCGATGAGCATTTACGATAACATAGCATACGGACCGAGAGTACACGGTATAAAGAGCAAGGCAAAGCTTGACAGGATAGTCGAGGAGAGCCTTATCGGTGCGGCTGTTTTTGACGAGGTAAAGGACAGACTTCATAAATCCGCACTCAGTCTTTCGGGCGGTCAGCAGCAGAGAATCTGTATCGCAAGAGCAATCGCCGTTCAGCCTGAGGTTATTCTTATGGATGAGCCTACATCGGCGCTTGATCCTGTATCAACGCTTAAAATCGAGGAGCTTATGAACACGCTCAAGGAAAAGTACACGGTAGCTATTGTAACTCACAATATGCAGCAGGCAACGAGAATTTCGGACTACACGGCTTTCTTCCTTGTAGGAGAAATGGTCGAGTACGCACCGACAGACGAACTGTTCTCACGTCCCGTTGATAAGCGGACGGAAGATTATATTACAGGACGTTTCGGTTGATTTTATACGTTATGTGTGATATTATATTAGAAAGGGCAAACAGAAATGAGAGAAACATTTGAACATAAGCTCGGCAAGCTGAATAACGATCTTATCCGTATGGGCGGAATGATAGAGGAGGCGATAGCTTCAGCTATCACAGCACTGCGTGACAGCGATGCCGTTCTTGCAAAAAAGGTAGTAGACGGCGACAGAGCGGTAGACGAGGAAGAAAAGAACATCGAGAGCCAGTGCCTGTCTATAATACTTCGTGAACAGCCTGTCGCAAGAGATCTTCGTAAGGTTTCTGCGGCGCTCAAAATGGTTACAGATATGGAGCGTATAGCCGACAATGCCGCAGATATTGCGGAGATCAGCCTTACCGCAGACGTATCCGCTATCATGCACATAGTAAAAGAGATTCAGACTATGAGCGAAAAGGTAATAATAATGGTTTCACACTCTATAGATTCATTCGTAACAACCGATATGGAGCTTGCGAATGAAACGATAAAGGCTGACGATGAGGTTGATGAACTGTTCGTTTCTATAAGAAACCGCATAGTAGAACTTATAAAGAGCGAGCATTGCAGCGGCGATGTTGCGGTCGATGCCCTTATGATAGTAAAATATCTTGAAAGAATAGCCGACCATGCGGTAAATATCTGCGAGTGGGTGGAATTCTTCAAGACGGGAGAATACAAGAATACCCGTATTATATAAACTTTGGAGGCTGATATAATGGCTGAACGTATCTATATTACAGAGGACGATGACAGTATAAGAGAGCTTGTGACGGTCGCTCTTTCGGCTTATTCATACGAGGTGGAGAGCTTTGTCTGTGCAGAGGATTGCCTTGCCGCAACCGAAAAGCAGGTGCCGGATATATTCCTGTTCGATATAATGCTGCCCGGTATGGACGGTGTGCAGGCAGTGAAGATTCTTCGTGAAAACGAGCAGACAAAGAATACGCCTATACTTATGCTGACAGCAAAATCAGCCGAGATAGACAAGGTGTTCGGGCTTGAAAACGGCGCAGACGATTATCTCACAAAGCCCTTCGGAATTATGGAGCTTGCCGCAAGAATAAAGGCGCTTTTAAGGCGTTCCGGCAGAAGCACGTCGGACAGCGTTTCCGATAAGATTACCGCAGGCGGCATAACGGTAAACACATCTCTCAGAGAGGTTAGCCGTGACGGCGGACCGATAGAGCTTACGCTGAAGGAATATGAGCTTCTTTTGTATCTTCTTAAGAACAGGGCAAGAGTAGTCAGCCGTGAGGAGCTTCTCACGAAAGTGTGGGGCATAGATTTTGTCGGTGAAACAAGAACGCTCGATATGCACATAGGAACGCTCAGAAAAAAACTCAGCGATGATGCCGAGAACGCTCATCTTATCAAAACGGTAAGAGGAGTAGGCTACAGATTTATAGGAGAATAACAGGAGGACGTACAGATGAAAAAAGCGCTTATAGTACGTTTTCTTATAGTAATTGCGATAGTTATGTCGGTGTGCGTTGTATCCGCTACCGCACTTCTTTCAAGCACGGAGCAGAACGTCAGAAAAAGCGATATGCTGACCTCCCTCGGGCTTATCCGTGTGATATATGAGGACGAAACCGACCACGACTATGATCTTGCGAACAGATTAAGCTCACTTGTCGGCAACGCCAGAGTGAGCTTTATCAATAAGGACGGAACTGTATTTGTAGATACCTATATCGACGGTGAGCCGGACGATGACCACAGCACCCGTGAGGAGATAAAGCAGGCAGAGCTTACAGGAAGCGGAGTAGCCGTAAGATATTCAAAGACGCTCGGCAAAAATCAGATCTATGCCGCTATGAAGGTTAAAGACGACGATATAATCAGAATAAGCTATAATATAAACAGCTATATGGATTTTGCGTCAATGTTCATAGCGCCTATGCTGATAGCCGCCGCAATAGGCATAATAGCAGGACTTATAGCGGTACGCAGTGTTGCCCGCCAGATAATGAAGCCGATAAACAGCATATCAAAGGCTATGAGCGGTATGAAATATGTCGGTGACGAAAAAATCTCTGCGGAGCTTGACGAGATACCCTCGCACAAATACCCCGAGCTTGATGAATTTGTCACAATGTTCAATTTTATGCGTAAAAGCATACAGGATAATATGAAGACGCTTGAAAACGAGCGTGAAAAGGAACGCTTCATACTTGAAAGCCTTCAGGACGGTGTAATTCTTTACGATAACGATCTTTCGGTAATTTCAATAAACCGTGCCGGGCTTAAGCTGCTCGGTGCTTCTGAGGAAAGCGGCGCCTTGACCGTACCCGAGCTTGCAAGAAAGCCCGAGATAATCAGCGGAGCGGAAAAAGCGGCAAACGAGGACAGGACGGTAACTATAGAAAGCACAGTTGACGGAAGGATCTTACTCGTGCAGGTATTCCCCGTATCCAAGAGCGGAATAGACGCAATGCACGGCGGACTTATGGTTATCCGTGACGTTACCGACAAGCGTATGTCCGAACAGCTAAAAGCCGACTTCTTTGCAAATGCCGGTCACGAGCTGAAAACGCCTCTCACGGCAATTTCGGGCTTTGCAGAGCTTCTCGAAAACGGACTTGTGCCAAAGGACAAGAAGGATTATTATATCGGAAAAATTCTTACCGAAGCCAAGAGAATGTCAACAATAATCAGCGACATTCTTGAAATATCCTCCCTTGAAAATAAGACCACAGCCGAGGAAGTGACCGACTGCAAGCTGTCCGAGATATGCACAGCGGTAAAGGAATGTCTGGAGCCTGCGGCTTCTGCCAGAAATGTCACGATAGAACTGTCAGGCGACAGCTTTACTGTCCGTGCCGCATACAAGCACATATACGAGCTTGTCGAAAACATAGTCAGCAACGCTATAAAGTACAACAAGGACGGCGGCAGGGTGGAGATAACGCTTCACGATGTCGGTGAGATAGGCTGTATCTATGTAAGGGATAACGGCATAGGCATCCCTAAGGAGTCGCTTAACCGTGTATTTGAGCGTTTCTACAGAGTGGATAAGGGCAGAAGCACCAAAGAGGGCAGTACCGGTCTCGGCCTTTCCATAGTAAAGCATATCGTCAACTGCTACGGCGGCACGGTAACGCTTGACAGCGAGCTTGGCAAGGGTACTCTTGTCTGCGTAAGGCTGCCTATCGCAAAGAATATTTCGGAGTAATGGCATATTTGATTTTTCGCTTGACACAGCGTTGCATTTATGATACACTAAACATATAATGAAGTATAAGTGCAAAGACCGTGTATAGCAAGAGTAACCGGGAAAAAGTTTCACAGAGAGCCGTGTAAGGTGAAAGACGGCAGACTGATTTGCGGTGAAGTGCGGCTGTACGGATTTTTATCCGGGTCGGCAGAGGGAACGTTAGATTTATCAGTATCTCTGCCCGTGTAGTCTGCGTTAAAGACATAAAGGGAGTGTAAGCTCCGAAGCGAAGTGGAACCGTGATAGAAATATCGCCTTCGTCTGTTATGCAGACGAGGGCGTTTTTATTTTCGGAGAAGGGTAGGAAACATATGTTCGATAAAATTAAAGCGGATATAAAATCGGTCAGAGAACGAGATCCTGCCGTAAAGAGCGATCTCGAGGTGTTTTTCCTGTATCCCAGCTTCAAGGCTGTAAGGGCATACCGCAGGGCGCATAAATGGTACCTTAAAAAGCACTATTTCATTGCAAGGTGGATATCACAGCGTGCTTTGCGAAAAACGGGTATAGAGATACACCCCGGCGCAACGATAGGAAAGGGCTTGTTCATCGACCACGGAAGCGGCGTTGTAATAGGCGAAACTACCGAGATAGGCGACTACTGCACGCTTTATCAGAACGTAACGCTCGGCGGTACGGGTAAAGATACCGGTAAACGTCACCCGACGCTCGGCAACAATGTAATGGTAGGCTCGGGAGCAAGGGTTCTCGGTCCTTTCAAGGTGGGCGATAACGCAAAGATAGCCGCAAATGCCGTTGTGCTGTCGGAGGTACCGCCTAACTCAACTGCGGTCGGCGTTCCCGCAAGGATAGTCCGCCGTGACGGTCAGAGGGTAAATGCCTGCGACCTTGACCAGATACACATCCCCGACCCTGTGGCACAGCAGATATGTGCCTTGCAGAGCAGGCTTGAAACAATGCAGAGCGAGATAGATCTGCTCAGAGAAGAACTTAAAGAAAACAATATTAAATAAAAGCGAGGATAAGAAAATGCAGTTATATAATTCACTGTCACACAAAAAGGAAGAATTCGTGCCGAATGTCGAGGGCAAGGTAAATATGTACACCTGCGGACCTACCGTGTACCACTTTGCACACATAGGAAATCTGCGCAGCTATATTATGGAGGATGTGCTTGAAAAGTACCTGCGCTATGTCGGCTATGATGTAAAGCGTGTAATGAACATTACCGATGTAGGACATCTGACAAGCGACGGCGACACAGGCGATGACAAGATGCTGAAGGGCGCAAAGCGTGAGCATAAGACGGTTATGGAGATAGCAAAGTATTACACAGACGCATTCTTCGAGGACTGCACGAAGCTGAACATCAAGCGTCCCGATGTTGTAGAGCCTGCAACGCACTGCATCGCAGATTTCATCAAGGTAATTTCTTCCCTTATCGAAAAGGGCTACGCTTATGAAGCAGGCGGAAATATCTATTTTGATACCTCCAAGCTCGAAAAGTATTATGTTTTCAACGACTTCAAGGAGGAAGACCTTGCGGTTGGCGTTCGTGAAGGCGTTGAAGAGGACGGCAACAAGAGAAACAAGGCAGACTTCGTCCTGTGGTTCACAAAGTCAAAGTTTGACGATCAGGAACTCAAGTGGGACAGCCCGTGGGGAGTAGGCTACCCCGGCTGGCATATCGAGTGCAGCTGCATAAGTATGAAGCATCTCGGTGAATATCTTGACATTCACTGCGGCGGCATCGACAACGCATTCCCCCACCACACAAACGAGATAGCACAGAGCGAGGCTTACCTCGGTCATAAGTGGTGCAACTACTGGTTCCACGTTCACCACCTTAATACAAACAGCGGCAAGATGAGCAAGTCAAAGGGCGAATTCCTTACGGTATCTCTGCTTGAGAGCAAGGGCTACGACCCCGTGATATACCGTTTCTTCTGCCTGCTGTCGCACTACAGAAAGTCGCTCGTATTCACTTACGAGAATCTTGATAATGCAAAGGGCGCATATGAAAAGCTGGTAGCTAAGATAGCACAGCTTTTAAAGGCAGAGCAGGGCGAGGTCGATAAGGCGGCTTATGATAAACTCCGTGAGGGCTTCGCCGCCGCTATGGACAACGATATAAACACATCGCTTGCAATCACTGCGCTGTATGATGTATTGAAGGCTGATGCAACACCCGCAACAAAGCTGGCGCTTATCGCTGACTTCGACAAGGTGCTTTCACTGTCGCTTATCGAAAAGGCAAAGGCGGTAAACGAAAAGCCTGCCGATACAGCGGAGGAACTTCCTGCCGAAATTCTTGAACTTGCCGAGCAGAGAAAGCAGGCGAGAAAGGATAAGAACTTCGCGCTTGCCGATGAGCTTAGAGATAAGATAACCGCAATGGGTTACACCGTCGAGGAAACAAGACAGGGAACGGTTATAAAGAAGAAGTAAGATAATTAAAACGGGAGGTTGTTCTTTATTTTGGAGCTTCCCGCATTAACATTCACCGCAGTGTTTCCACTGCGGTGTTTTTGCGTTTACGGTTGCACTGTCGGGGCAGTTATGGTAAAATGTAAGTACAAAATAATACGGGAGGCAGTTATGGATAATATTGATAAGCTCACGCAAAAAATATTCAGCAAATTCAATGACGATTCGTTATTCTATAACGATATATATCTGACAGGAACGGAAGAAAACAATGCGGTTGTTCTCTTTGATATGGAAGGTTTCATTTTAAAGGTTTGCCTTGACAAAGTTAAAACCGAATATACAATGCCTGAAGACAGCTATGTACTTGTCTATGAGATGTGTATTGATGAAAATGAAAATGTGATTCATTTCTCAGTATGGAGCGAAGAACGAGGCGATGAAGATTTTGAACTGAAGTTTGATCGGGCAAATGCGGAAATGATGCCGTGCAGGAAAACATATAACTCCGATGGCGTATGGGATATAGTAGTTTGTATGGCGGCTAATATATATGACAGATACAGCTTTGATGAAACTTTTATCAGCGAAGCTGAGCGTAATTACCTACCGCTTGTGCTTGAACTTATGGAAATTACAGACAGTTCTAAAGCAAAACCCGAATTACCGGTTCTTACAGCTTATGCCGAAAAGTACGGCTTGAATGAGTTTACTGCAAGCATCTTAAAGAATGTCAGACGTGCTAAAACAGGAATTTCAAATAAACGTTTCAGCGGGCTTGATGATGTGAAATATGAGCCGCTCTGGCGTGAACTGTATATGATTTTTTGGGGGCTTTGCAAGGATTATCCCACCGTATCGGAAATAATCGGACTTGAACCCGAAAACATTCGGATAAGAAAAAACATCACCGATATGCTTTATAAAGCCGGCTATGAGGGCGTTTATCCCGATTTTAGAAAAACGGGTGAACTTAAAGGCTTACATCTTACCCAAAGTCATGATAAGGCGTATTTGGTCGGTTGTGAGAAGAATGTTCTTTATATGGTGCACTGCGATGAAATGTGCTCCGACGGAGAGCTGATAATCATATTCAGAAGCGGAACTATTATAATGAAAGACGGCTTTGACAGTGACACCGCCGATATTTATTCGAGTATGTTCCGCAATGGCGGTTATCGTATTTCAAACAATTTTGCGTGCTGTGCAGGAAACGAGGATATTTCACAAGCCGCCGCAATAGCCGTAAAGAGAGCAGAATTGAAAAAGCTTACACGAAAGGAATGTGAAGTGGCAGACTTTGATAAGAATTTTTTGTCGTTCCTTCTTGTCGGAATGCTGACGGGACTGATTTTCGGCGTTTTATGTACGCTCGGTATGATGATTTTTGCGTTTCTGTTTGAAATGTTCGCCGGGAGCAGTGCCGTTGAGGCGTTACAATCGATAGTTGACAGTGAGGGGCTCTGTGCGTTCGGAGCGTTCGGACTTGTGTCCGGGCTTGCGATGACGGTTGTAATGTATTTGGCAGGAAGAAAATAAGAGGTATAAATTATGCTTACTATGAGAAAAGGTTTTTCGATTTCCTTTGCCGATAAGCTTAGCGAAGGTTATAAAACGGACGGAAAATTCTTCACCGCAAACGTATCGGCACAAAAAACTCTGCCGTTGCTTGAAAGTTTTATAAAACTGCACGAAAACGAGAGGCTGTTCTTTATTCTGGAGCTTCCCACTCCCGAAACCGCCGAGCCTAAGGACGAAAACGGAAATATCATTGCTTTCCACAAGGATATTTATTATCTTGACGATTGCACCTCCGCTATGATAAGAGATGTGCTGGATATTGTCGGAAAAATACTTCTCGATGACGGAATATCGCAGTTCGGTGTCGGCTCTCATATAACAAACGATGAAATGATGATATGCAAGTACAATATCGTCAATCTGTACCGTAACGATGAGCAAAGCAACCTTTATGACGGATTTTTCGAAAATGCCGGCATACGCAGGGCGGACAACCTCGTCACCGCATCGGATATGCTCTCTCCCGCAACTCCGGGCGAATGCACGATGTGCGAACAGGACGGCAGGACAGTCTACGATATACCGCCCGTGTTTGCCGAGCTTGGAATGTATATGGCGGAAAGATGCGAAGAATAGTAAAATTCCATTGCTTTTTAATATTATAGCGGAAAGGCTTATTATAACGAATTTAAACGCAACATTTTTTGTGCTTTGAGGCGGTTAATAAATTCGTGAGTATATCGGTGCAACTGCTCTAACATTGACTCTTCAAAAAAACGCCACTAACCTAAGATATATGTACTAACCTGCGGACATGTAGCGTTAAGCGTCCCTGCATTAACAGGATATACAATGTTCAGGTGGTTATTCGAGTTTTGCCAACACCCCGACGGGGTGTGGGTATGGGTAAGGAAAGAGGGAGCAAGAGGGAGAAAACCTAAGGGACAGGGAGAGGGGCTGTCAAGTCCCTTGTCCTGATCCCTTTGGTTGTCTCCCTCTT
>Ga0129312_1000632_pt1 | contig 27140 bp, 27 predicted proteins | sample O827metagenome_FD_94434 | JGI IMG/M metagenome (GOLD analysis project Ga0129312, IMG submission 94434) | Orangutan group fecal microbial communities from Wisconsin, USA - O827 metagenome | ecosystem: Host-associated > Mammals > Digestive system > Large intestine > Fecal | place: USA: Wisconsin... | reverse complement strand
ATTTGCGATGCTGTGATCCTCCAGTTCGACCACGATATCGGTAATAAGCAGTGAGGATTCCGAACCGATCCGGGAGGAATCATTCGGAAGCACCTCCAGGATCTGTACCTGCTGGTGAAGAACCAGGGACAGAAAGTCCGAGAGGCGTTCCGGTGTATACTCCGGGTTCAAGATTTCCTTAAAGAAGGCATCATACAGGATCTTCACACCCCGGACACCGGTGCAGAAGTCTAAGAATTCGGTCTGCTGTGCCTCCGACCACGAATGAAAGGTGCCGGTCAGTAGCTTATTAGAATGGATATCCTGAAGCACCGCATCGCGGGAGCGGATCATAGGAAAATAGGTGTTCAGTTTGTTGGAAAATGAATTTGATACTTGATTGGACAAAAATAATCCTCCTCCATAGTAGAATGTAAAATATAAAAAATAATATTTTCCTAAAAATTATGATACAACAGCAAAATAAAAATGTCAAATAATTATTTAATAAAATACATACTTTATCAAATTAACAAATTGACGCTTTAATGCGTTGCATTAAAAAAGCAAATGTGTTATACTACGAAAAGCAGTGCAAATGTACAAAAAGCATACACATAAAAGTGAAACAAAAGTGAAGGAGAGACAGTATGGCAGTAAAGATCGTATTATTGCTGGTATTCTTCGGGATTATGGTGGCGGTAGGTATCTATTCCAGAAGAAAAGCAACCAATGTAAATGATTTTGTATTAGGTGGGAGAAGTGTGGGACCTTGGGTAACAGCGTTTGCCTTCGGAACCTCCTATTTTTCATCTGTTGTATTTGTAGGGTATGCAGGACAGTTTGGATGGAAATACGGACTGGCATCTACCTGGATTGGACTGGGCAATGCATTTATCGGAAGCCTCCTTGCCTGGGTAGTGCTGGGACGGAGAACCAGAGTTATGAGTCAACAGCTGGAATCCGCTACGATGCCGGACTTTTTTGGAAAGCGATATGAGAGTAAGGCGCTGAAGCTGGCAGCTTCTGCTATCGTGTTCATATTCCTGATTCCATACACCGCATCGATCTATAATGGACTTTCCCGACTGTTTGCAATGGCGTTTGATATTCCGTATGCGGTGTGTATCATTACGATGGCGGTACTGACAGGCGTTTATGTTATTCTTGGCGGCTATATGGCAACTGCTATTAATGACTTTATCCAAGGTATTATCATGTTGATCGGTATTGTTCTGGTTATCGTAGCAGTATTAAATGGACATGGCGGTTTCTATGAAGCCGTTCGGCAACTGGCAGAACTGGAGAGCGATGTTCCGGTAACGCTGGGACAGAAGGGAGTATTTACCTCCTTCTTTGGCCCGGATGTTGTGAATTTATTTGGTGTCGTTGTCTTAACGTCATTAGGAACCTGGGGACTTCCGCAGATGGTTCACAAGTTCTATGCAATCAAGGATGAACGGGCGGTTAAAACCGGAACCGTAGTTTCCACAATATTTGCGATTATTATCTCCGGCGGATGTTATTTTCTGGGCGGGTTTGCACGTTTATATGCAGATGCAGATATCTATAAGCCGGATGGCAGCGTGATGTACGATGCCATTGTTCCACAGATGCTGTCAACACTGCCGGATATTCTGATCGGTGTTGTTATCGTTCTGGTGCTGTCAGCCTCCATGTCAACGCTGTCTTCTCTGGTGCTGACCTCCAGTTCCACACTGACGCTGGATTTTATTAAAGGAACGATCGTAAAAGATATGAAAGAGAAGAATCAGTTGATCGTTATGCGGGTGCTGATTGCATTCTTTATTATCGTGTCAGTGGTTCTGGCTCTGAATCCACCGACCTTTATTGCACAGCTTATGGGTATTTCGTGGGGCGCGTTAGCAGGCGCATTCCTGGCACCATTTATGTATGGACTGTACTCAAAGAAGGTTACAAAGGCCGCCGTATGGGCCAGCTTTATAGTGGGCGTTGGTCTTACGGTATCAAATATGTTCTTTAAGTTTATTGCTTCTCCGATCAATGCGGGAGCGATTGCTATGGTAGCCAGTCTGATTATCGTTCCGTTAGTCAGCCTTGTGACCCCGAAGATGAAACAGGAGAGTGTCGATGCAATGTTTAGCTGCTACGATCAGAAGGTAACCGTAACAGAGAAGACCTCCTTAAATGAATAATAGAATCAGTTACTGGTAAATAACAGTAAGAGAGAACGCCGTTTTCCAATACTTCAATGGTAAAAACGGCGTTTTTTCATATTCCGGCTAAAGTTCATCTGAAAACTGACGATATAATTAATGTATAGAAGAATTATTTCAAGGAGGAAGGTGGCTATTATGCGTATAGATGCTTATAACCAGATAAGTCAGTTATATGGTGTAGGAAAGACTAGAAAGACCGGTAAGATTGGATACACCGATGCTGTAAACACCATGGATCAGGTGTCTTTTTCTTCTATTGGCAAGGATATGCAGATCGCAAAGGCTGCACTGGCAAAGGTTCCGGACGTTCGTCAGGACCGTGTGGATTCTCTGAAGGCGGCAATCGAGGGCGGTACTTATACTGTCAGCAATGAAGATTTTGCAGATAAGCTGTTAGCGGCATATACAGAGCGTAACCGATAAACCGTAGGAAGGTAGGATATCAGCATGGCCAGTTTGATAGAAGAATTGATTGATGTTTTGGAGCAGGAGTGTACGATATACGAGAATCTGTATGCCGTATCCGATACGAAGACACAGGCAATCGTAAAAAATGACATACAGGAGCTCCAGAAGATCACCGATCAGGAGCAAGCGGTGATAGATCAGGTTCTGGTTCTGGAGAAAAAACGGCAGACAATCGTGGATAATATCGCCGTTGTTCTGAACTATAAGGGAAAGGATATGACAGTAGCGGATATTGTCCGGGTCATGGAAGGACAACCGGATTTTCAGATTCCGCTCAGTCGGTTACACCATAGACTACGAAATGTGGTCATGCAGCTCCAACAGGTAAATACACAGAACCGAGAGCTGCTGGAGGATGCACTGGAAATGACAGAGTTCAGTATTAATATTCTGCAGACGGCCGGGCAGGCACCGGAGACAGCCAATTATGACAAGAAGTCTTACAGCGGAGACATGCTGGGAGTCAGCTATAGTCAGTTTGACAGTAAGAGCTGATAAGGATAACGAGGAGATGAGATCATGTCGGGAACGATGGGAAGGATGTATATCGGCACTTCCGGTTTACAGGCACACCAGAATGCGATTAATACAACCGCACACAATTTAACAAATCTGAATACAGAAGGATATTCCCGGCAACAGGTACTCCTGACAGATCTGGCATATCAGAATCTGGGTTATACGAAGGTCGGTATCAAACAGACCGGTCTGGGAACTAGGGTCGAAGAGACCCGTACCACACGGGATAAGTATCTGGATCAAAAGTACCGTCTGCAGTATAGCAGACAGAACTATTATGAGGCAAAGTATGGAGTGATCGAAGAGGTACAGGAGTTCTTCGGAGAGACAGAAGGAAGCACCTTTCAGGATTATATGAAGAATCTGTGGAACTCGATACAGGATGTTCAAAGGGAACCTAACAGCTTTGTAAAGCGGACGGCACTGGTGGCAACTGCCGGTTCCTTTATTACACGGGCAAATGAAATTTATACGCAACTGGTGGATTATCAGAAGAATCTGAATAGTGAAATTGAAAAGAAAGCAGATAAGATCAACCAGCTGGCATCTACCATATATGATTTGAATCAGAAGATATTAAAGAGTGAATCCGGTGTAGAGAGTGCGAATGACTATCGGGATGCCCGAAATCAGGCACTGGATGAATTATCCGGATTGATCTCCATTGAGATAAAAGAACAAACCAACGGAACTGTGAACGTATATGCAGAGGAACATCTGCTGGTTGCAGAGGAACAGACCTATCAGATCGGAACAAAACCGATCGCGGCCGGTTCTGATCTGCTCACAGTATATTGGAAGAGTGATGATACGGATGTGTTCAACTTCCGGAGAACATCTGTAGCCGGAGATAAGTCGGATACCGGCTCCCTGAAGGGTATGCTGTCGGCACGTGGTGATTATACACCGGATTATACCGGCATTCCGCTTCGGGAGAACTATGGAACCGAAGCAGACTATCAGGCGGCCTTGAAAAATTATAATCAGACATTGAGCAATCGAGACGTGGCCAGCCTGATTTCACAGTTTGATCAGTTGATTCACGGCATGACGACGAAGATCAATGATGTTTTATGCCCAAATACACAGATTACCGATGTGAATGGTGTTACCTATACGATCCTGGATACGGAAAAAGCCGGTAAGGGATATGGAGAAGGAAATGAAGTACAGGGAACGGAGCTTTTTGTCCGAAAGGGTGTAGAGCGTTATCACGAACAGACAATTACCGTACTGGATACCGATGGAAAACAGCAGACCATGACGGTAAAGGTATATAATGCAGAAGATCCGGACGATTATTATTCCTTATATACGCTGGGACAGTTAGAGATCAATGATGATCTGGTGAAGAATCCGTCTTTGCTCCCACTGACAAAGGTAAACGGTGAGGAATATCAGGACGTTGCCAATCAGCTTCTGGAGCTGTGGAACAGCGATTTTGCCACTCTGGATCCCAACACATTGGTTATGAATAATTTTAACAACTATTATGCAACCATGGTTGGAGACTATGCAAATAAGGGGTATACTTATAACAGTATCGCCACGAAGCAGGCAGGTCTGGTGAACGAGGTAAACAACCAGAGACAGGAAGTTGTCGGAGTATCCTCGGATGATGAGTTGACAAACCTGATCAAGTATCAGCATGCATACAACGCATCCTCCCGGTATATAACGGTTGTTTCCGAAATGATACAGCATATTATTGAGAAGTTAGGCTCATAAGAGAGAAACAGATAAAGGATGTGAGAATCGATGGCATCAACATTTTTAGGACTGAATACATCAAAATCCGGCTTGAATTACTATCAGGCGGCGCTGAATACAACGGCACATAATGTATCAAATGCAGAAACGGAAGGATATTCCAGACAGCAGGTGATCAGTAAGGCATCGAATGCTCTGCGGCTGGGAAATTCCGCAGGCATGCAGGGGACCGGTGTGAAAATTACTGGCATCGAACGGGTTCGAAATCCGTACTTTGATACCAAATACTGGAATGGAAACAGTCTGGGTGGTGAGTACGGAAGTAAGTATGATTATTCTTATGAAATCGAAACCTATTTTAATGAAATGAATTCTGCGACCGGATATACGTCCCTGTTGACGAATCTCCAGAATTCCATGAAGACATTGGCGGATGATCCGTCCAGTGCAACCACCAGAGTGCAGTACGTCAATGATTTTCAGAGCTATACGGAACTGTTTCGTGAGATTGCAAACAATCTGCAGAATACACAAAAAAGTCTGAACGACGAGCTGGTTGTTCGGGTTGATGAGATCAATTCCATTTCAAAAGAGCTTTTTACATTAAATGATCAGATTAATAACATAGAACTGCGAAACGGAAACGCCAATGATCTGCGTGATCAGCGAACCCTGCTGATTGATAAACTTTCAGAACTGGTGAACACGTCAACAGAGGAGATTCCGATTCTGGCCGAGGATGGACATGATTCGGGCGCTACCCGCTATATCGTCCGGATCAATGGGGAAGTACTGGTGGATGATCTTCAGTGCCGGCAGTTGATGGCAGTTCCGCGGGATGAAAAGGTAAATGAAACAGACATTAATGGACTGTACGAATTAGCCTGGAGAAATACAGACGGGACAGCAGGCGATGAATTCAATATCAACAGCCCGACTCTGACGGGTAAGCTCGCAGGTATCATAGCGGTTCGGGATGGAAACAACAATCATGGATTTGTGGGAAAAACCACCGGAGCAGGCATCGATGCAACCGGAACCAGCTATGTAACGATGACGACAGATAAGGCATTTTATCTAAATGATCTGAATGTAGCGGCATCCGGTAAGATTCGGATCCATGATACAGACTACTATTACGACAGCTTCGAAGCGCAGTACGATAATGCGACCGGCGAGATCACGGGTTATACCTTTCAGAATCTGAAGGTGCTGAGCGCAGATGGCAAGTCTCAGGTAGGAGCTGATACGACGAAGATCAAGACCGGACTTACGGCACGGGTAGGAAATAATGTGAACTTCGAAGGCGTTCCGTACTATATGTCCAAGCTGAATGAATTTGTACGGACCTTCTCCAGACATATGAATGATATCTGTACCTCCGGTGTGGACGCGGATGGTGAGCAGGGACTGGATATGTTGAATACATTGGATGTGGATGGAAAGAACCTGGATCTTTCGGCAACGACCGGAGATACGTCATTTACATCAAAGGGTGTTTCGTACTACCGGTTGACGGCACTGAACTGGAGCGTGAATGAAACGGTCATGAAGGATCCGAACAAGGTCGTTGTATCGGATAAGGCGGCGATCGATCAGGGAGATGTAGAAAAATGTAATCTGTTAAAAGAGATCCAGGACAGCCTGACGAATACCGGTATTTTCAAACAAGGAAGCCCGAGCCAGTATCTGGAGTCTATCATATCTACATTAGGCGTACAGACGAAACGATGCAAGATATCGATGCAGCATCAGAACAATATCGTATACAGTATCAATCAGCAGCGGATGTCAGAGTCCAGTGTGGACTCCAATGAAGAGGCGTCGAACCTCATCATCCAGCAGAATGGCTATAATCTGGCATGTAAGGTGATGTCGGTTCTGGATGAAATCTACGATAAACTGATTAACGGAACGGGAGTATAGGAGGTCTTGATCTATGAGAGTCACAAACCAGATGATAAGTAATAATTCTCTGCGGAATCTGCAGGCCAGTACGAAAAAGGTTGATACCCTGGTTCAACAGCTAACCACCGGGCAGAAGATCCAGCGTGCCAGTGAGGATCCGGTAGTAGCAGTGCGTGCACTGAAGCTCCGTAATACGGTCAGCCAGCTCGAACAGTATAAGACAAAGAATATCAAGGATGCGGATTCCTGGATGGATCTGACCGAGAATTCCATCACCAGTATTTCAAACTACATTGAATATATGTCCGGCTACTGTACACAGGGTGCGACGGATTCGTTCAACAATGACAACCGTTCCGCGGTAGCAGAGACGATACGTGCCTACAAGGATATGATCTACTCGGAGGGAAACACAACCTATGCAGGCAGGTATGTATTCTCCGGTTATAAGACAGATACCGCATTAGGCTTCAGTGATTCAGAGGCAACAAAGTATTCCTATACGATCACAGAACCGATGAGCAGCAGTAAGATTGACGTGAAGACCGTAACAGTGAATGCGGTTGATCCGGAGGATCTGGACAAGTATCTGGCAGGTGGTAAGACTTACGGGACAGATGCATACCCGGAGCAACAGACGGTTTATCGCCTGCGGTTGGCTTACGATCAGCTGTCAGAGGGAACCACACCGACGATCAAGTATAAGGACAACACCGGAACGGAGCAGACGATAGCAGTGACAAAGACACTGACCAGTACTGAGTCCAAGGACTACTATAAGGATCTGGGGGATGATGAGGTACGCTATATTCCGGAAACGGGTGAGATCATTTTCGGGAAGAATGTATACACACAGATCCAGAATGCGGATGATATCACAGTGGGATATGCAAAGGACAGCTTCAAACAAAATGATCTGCGGCCGGAACACTACTTCAACTGCGTACAGACGAATAAAGCAACCGGCGAGCAGACAAATTTCAAGATCACAGACGATGATCAGGTCATCGAGTATGAGGTGAACTTTAATCAGATGATCCGCGTGAATACACAGGGGAGAGATCTGATCAAGCATGATATGGGACGAGCCATCGACGAACTGGCAGATAAGGTAGAGGAAGTGGCAGATGCAGAAAATCGGCTGGCACAGCTAAAGGGACTGCTGTCGAATCCGAAATACTCCGGAGACAGCAAGGCAGTAGAACAGATTAACTACATGATCTCGGATGCAGAAAATGAAGTGAAGATGAAGAATCAGGAAATGCGCAGCATGTTCAATGCACACATCAGTGTATTTCAGGACTTCCAGACGGATGTAACGGCATTACAGTCGGACTCCGGTGCCCGTACCTCGAAGCTGGATATGATCGCATCCAGAGTGGCCGAGCAGTATACAAACTTTACGGATCTGATGTCTTCCAATGAAGAGGTTGACTATGAAGATAAAGCAATCGAATTCTCCTCTTCTGCAATTGTATACAATGCAGCCCTTCAGGTAACGGGAAATGTTCTGCAGAAGTCATTGCTGGATTTTATATAAGATGGTAAAGTGAAAGGAGAAATTCTATGGTAGCACAGACAAGATTATTTGGAGAAATTACAATCGAAGATGATAAGGTTCTGGAATTCCCGAATGGAATCATAGGAATCGAGGATAAGCATAAGTTTGCTATCGTATATGATGTAGAACGGGGGTCTGATACCGCTATCCGGTGGCTGCAGTCTATGGAAGATCCATATCTGGCTCTGCCGGTGATTGAACCGCTGGCTATTGTAGATGAATATAATCCGATCATTGAGGATGCTTTGCTGGAACCGATCGATAATCCGCAGGATGAGGACATCGTGGTTTTACTGACGATGATCGTATCCTCCGATGTCACAAAGGTCACTGCAAATATGAAGGCTCCGATCGTGATCAACTCCGCTACCCGGAAGGGTGAGCAGATCATAGTGGAAAATACAGACTATGAAGCAAAGTTTAATGTGTATGATGCGGTACAGAGAAAAAAGGCAGGTGAGTGATTATGTTAGCATTATCCAGAAAGCAGAATGAGGCCATTGTAGTAGGAAATGATATCGAGATCACGATCCTGGAAATCAAGGGTGATCAGGTAAAAATCGGGATTCAGGCACCGAAATCCGTACCGGTTTACCGAAAGGAACTGTATATGCAGATCAAGGATGCCAATCAGGAGGCCATCAAGCAGGCCGGCACCTTGGAAAATCTGAAAAATCTACTGTGACCGGGTGTTAATATTTGACGGTAACCGTACGATATAATAGATAATGAAGAATCTCATGTGTGTCAAAACGGACGTTGTCATACATGGATGAAATAGAATGGTTGCATAGCAAAAGGCAGAAATGCCGGAATTCACACGGAGGTGGATGACATGGGAATAGGTGGAATAGAATCAAGTGTTAATAGTGGTGCGGTTCGCGGCGTGAATACAAAAACCGTGACACCGGTAATGCCGGAGGTGAACAGCATATCCGGTTCTCCGATGGCAGATAATTATGCAAGGGTGGTACAGCCGTCGGAACAGCAGACCGCCGGTGAGCAGACAGACGAGCAGGGAAAAGAACCGTTTTATAGTGATGAACGGCCGATTCAGGAGGTTTCAAAGGATAAGGTAGAGAGTGCCTTACGGGACATTAATACAAAGATCCGTCCGACGCATACAGAGTGTCAGTTTACCTATCATGAAGAAACAAAGCGGATATCCATCAAGGTTATGGATCAGTCCACAGGTGAAGTGATCCGGGAAATCCCACCGGAGAAAACACTGGACATGATAGCAAAAACGTTGGAGCTGGCAGGCATTCTGGTGGATGAGAAACGATAGGAGGGATAGGTATGACGATGAGAATGACCGGCCTGATTTCAGGTCTGGATACGGAGAGCCTGATCACACAGATGGTCAGTGGTCATAAGACAAAGGTGGAAAATGCACAGAAGCAGCAGACAAAGCTGAAGTGGAAGAAGGAAGCATGGTCTTCCCTGAATACAAAGCTCTATTCCTTTTATACCGGAGCACTGAGCAACTTTAAGTCCGTGGGAACCTATAAGGCAAAGAAGGTAGAAACCACAGACAATTCAAAGGTAAAGGTGACCAGCAGTAATAGTGCTGTGAATGGTGTTCATACGTTATCAGTCAAACAGGTGGCAAGTTCCGGCTATCTGACCGGTGCCGGTCTGACCGGAAAGGCGTTCAACACGACCTCTTATGTGGCGGCAGGAAGCGCTGATGTCGCACTGAGCGAACTGAAGGATGCAAAGGGTTATGATATTGATCTGAACGGAAAGAACTTTGAAATTTCTTATAAAACAACCGGAGCGGACGGACAGGAAGAGACAGTCACAAAGACATTCACTGCAGAAGTGGGACCGGATGGTACGCTGCAGAGCGTGATTGACAATCTGAATCAGTCCTTACAGGATGAAGGCATCGACATGACGGTAAACTATAATGAGTCAAGAGGTGCGTTGGAGTTTGTAAATCAGACTGCTAAGGAAGTAAAGGGCGCAGACGGAACGGTTACCGGCTATGAGGGCGGTATTGATTATACGCTGAAGGCAACGAATGCAGATGCGGCAGCAGCATTGGGAATCAGTAAAGACGGAGTTACTGTCAGTCAGCAGAAGAGCGACGCAGGGGAGAATATCCTGACGATGAATCCGGCATTCTATGTAAAACAGGTATCGGATACGGCAGCAGCCGTTACCGGCAGTACGAAGTTGACGGATATGGGAATCGCCGGTGGTACAACCTACACGATGACAGTCGGCAGTGGCGATCAGGCAAAGACCTATACCTATACGATCGATCAGGCTACGACGCTGTCAGGTCTGGCAAAGGAATTCTCTAAGATGGGCGTTACTGCCAGCTATGATGAGAAACAGGGACGGTTCTTTGTGAATTCAACAGAATCCGGTGCCGACTACGACTTCCGGCTGACAGCTGATAGTGATACAGCATTGTCTACACTGGGTCTGGATGCAGCGTCTTCCAATAAGATCGATGCACAGGATGCCATCGTAGTATATAACGGAGCAACCTTCCGGCAGTCATCGAATAACTTTAGCCTGAACGGTTTGAACTTTACGGTTAACGATGTAACAACCTCAAAGGATGATCAGGGAAATATCAAAGATACTCCGATCCGTATGACGGTCAGCACCGATACGGACACCATATATAATGCAGTCAAGGATTTCATCAAAGAGTATAATTCTCTGATGAAGGAAATGAGCACCTTATATAATGCAGATCGGGCCAAGGATTATGAACCACTGACCAGTGACGAAAAGGAAAATATGTCGGATAAGGAAGTGGAAGAGTGGGAGAAGAAGATCAAGGATTCCCTTCTCCGCCGGGATGATACGATCAGTTCCTTGATGTCAACGATGCGGACGACGATGAATCAGTCGGTGGAATATACCGGTTCCGATGGAAGCACGAAACGGTATTCCCTAGCCAGCTTCGGTATCAATACCGGTAAGTGGAATGAATATGGTCAGCTTCATATCAACGGGGATCCGGATGATGCGGACTATAAAGATGCCGATGATAAACTTCGGGCAGCGATCGAGAACGATCCGGATGCCTTGATCAATACGCTGAGCAGTCTGGGCAAGGATCTGTACGGCAGTTTCCAGAAGGCGATGAAGAGTTCTACCTTAAGTAGTGCCCTGACCTTCTATAATGATAAGCAGATGGATACTGAGATCAGCGACTATGATGATAAGATCAAGAAGCTGCAGGATAAGATGAATGATGTTGAGGATCGGTACTACAAGCAGTTCGCGGCGATGGAATCTGCACTGGCAGAGTTGCAGTCCAATCAGTCCAGTCTGTCCAACTTGTTTGGATCGAACTCATAGAGAAAGAGGTAGAATATGGTAAATAATGCAGCGGTGGCATATGGAGCCAGAAAGGTGGAAACAGCGTCTCCGGCAGAGCTGGTTCTGATGTTATATGAAGGAGCCATCAAGTTCTGCAATATCGCGATGGGAGCGATCGAGAAGAAGGACTATGAAAAGGCAAACACGAATATTCAGAAGGCAAGGCGAATCATCGTAGAGCTACAGACGACGCTGGATCATAAGTATAAGGTGGCAGAGGACTTCGATGTGATCTATGATTACATCTTCCAAACCCTGGTACAGGCAAATATAAAGAAGGATCCGGAAATTCTGGAGGAAGCTCTGAAGCAACTACGTGATCTGCGGGATGCATGGAAGGAAATCATGCGGACGGCAAAGATGCCACGATAGAATGAGAGGATACTATGGAACATACAGCAAGCTATATGCAGGTACTGGAAGAATCGCTCGCACGAAAAAGTCAGGTGCTACAGGCTCTGTTAGAGCTATCAAAGCAACAGACGGAACTGGCAGAAGCAGATGAATTCGATATGGATGCATTCACCACACTGATGGAGCAGAAGGATGCATTACTGGAACAGCTTCAGACGCTTGATAGCGGGTTTCAGAAGATCTATGAAGGCGTAAAAGCAGAACTGACGGAGCATCGTGAACAGTATGCGGATCCGATTCGCCGGATCCAGACACAGATCCGGAAGGTAACTGATCTGGGCGTCGAACTACAGACACTGGAGGAACGAAACCGGGTAAAGCTGGAGCAGAAGTTCTCCAGACAACAGCAGGAGCTGCGGCAGGTAAAGACCTCGAATAAGGTAGCAAATACCTACTATAAAAATATGTCAAAGCTGCAGAATATGGATGCTTACTTTCTGGATCAAAAAAAATAAAAAAGTTAAAAAAGGGTATTAAGTATCGGAACAATCATCCGATATATATAATACAAGGGTTGATAAACCATCAGCCACTACATATTCACGGTGGATAACCACCAGTACCTGTAGCAAGGATGCTACAGTAAATTCAAGGAGGAATTATTATGGTAGTACAGCACAATCTTCAGGCAAACAACACAAACAGAATGTTAGGCGGCAACGTAAAGGTTGTAAAGAAGTCATCTGAGAAGTTAGCTTCCGGGTACAAGATCAACCGTGCAGCAGATGATGCAGCAGGTCTTAGCATTTCTGAGAAGATGAGAGCTCAGATCCGTGGTCTGAATCAGGCAGTAAACAATGCAGAGGATGGTATCTCCTTAATCCAGACTGCTGAAGGTAACATGAATGAAATGCATTCTATCCTTCAGAGAATGGAAGAGTTAGCAGTTAAGGCTGCCAATGATGTAAATGCAACCGAGGATCGTGATACCATCAACGATGAGATGCAGCAGTTAAAGTCAGAACTGACAGCCATCAGCGATCGGGCTAAGTTCAATGGTAAGACATTGAAGAGCTTTACTGGTAATCTTCATATTGGCGCTAACAATGGTGAAGATATGGCAATTACAGTAAAGGTAAATGTTACAATTGGTGACTTGAAGGTAGCAAGCAATGCCTCTGCCAACCAAACAATTACTAGTGTTCAGAGAGCTATTAAGTCTGTATCTGCACAGCGTTCCGCATTAGGTGCGGTTCAGAATCGTCTGGAGTACACCGTTAACAACCTGCAGAATTACTCTGAGAACCTGACCGATGCAGAATCTCGTATCCGTGATACTGATATGGCATCAGAGATGGTTAACTATAGCAAGGCGAACATTGTACAGCAGGCTGCACAGTCTATGCTGGCTCAGGCTAACCAGTCTAATCAGGGCGTATTATCATTACTTCAGTAATCAAGTAAGGTTATTGCAAATAGGGCTGACACGTAAGTGTCAGCTTTATTTGTATCAGGAATAAATAGCCGAGGGCAGAAGATGAGAGTAGAAGATATTATAAAAACAATGGCAGAAGCAGCAGAAGCGTTTTATCAGAACAGAAACGATGTCGGAAATAAAATGATGCCGGAAATTGTCAGACAACTAACAGAGATGTGGAATGAAATGAGTTCGGGACAAGATCAGAAAAAACTCTATCAGGCGGTTCAAAATCTAATGCAGGCGTATGAACAGAAATCATATGTGTTAGTTGCAGATATATTGACGTTTGACATTAAAACATTGTTGGCTGGAAACTAATGTGGAGAATACGGTATGAATATATATGAGCAGAATATACAAATTATAAAAAAACGATGGCCGGAATTATATGACAGCATAGAGAGCAGAAAGCAGGAGTTAGGAAAGAAGGCCGATGGTTTGTATGAAAAACTTTATTTGGGAGAGGCACTGGATGGTGAAAGTTTTTTGGCAGTGGTGGAAGAAGACAGAGTGCTTCCGCTTTCGTCGACCTATAGTCCAGGTCATCAGGCAGAACAATATGTGAAACAGTATAAGGAAACCTGGAATGAGACGTGCATCTGCTTATTCGGGTTGGGCAATATTATGGCTGTTAGAAAAATTCAACAAATAAAAAATGCGATATGTGTGATATATGAACCATCCATTGATATTTTACTGAAAATTGTAGAGGAATATGATGTTACGGACATATTAGGGCATTCTTGCTTTGTTTTGATAGCGGGTGAAAATAATGAGACAAGTCTTGAAACAATTCTATATGACTTGACAGATTATGCGAATTGGAAAAATATGTATTGCACGACCTTTGAGTGTTATGAAAAGCTTTTTTCGGAGGAGTGGAAAGAGATTCAGAGAACCGTTTATCGTGTGATAGACAGTAAAGAAACGAATCTGCGAACCCTGACTCACTTTTCAAAGACCGGGATGCAGAACGAGATTCGGGCATTATACTGGATGATAGATGGAAGAGCGATGAAGGATCTCGTGGGGAAAATTCCGGAAGGTTATCCGTGCATTATGGTGGCTGCAGGACCATCATTAGAAAAGAATGTAGAAGTACTGCATCAGGCGAAGGGAAAGGCGTTTATAATCTGTGTAGATACGGCGTTGACTTATCTGTTAGAAAGAGGCATTTTCCCGGATCTGGCAGTTACCATTGATCCCCAAAAGGGAACCTCTTACTTTACAAGACCGGAATTGTCCCAGATACCGTTAGCGGTGACACCGCACTCCGATTATCGAATTCTAGAAATGATAAAAGATGTCCAGCCCGTATATTTTAATCCGACGAATAGCTATTACACACGGTTGTATGAGGATGCCGGTGTGGATATGCCGTATTTTGATTGTGGCGGCTCGGTCGGGACTGGAAGCTTTCGAATTGGCGTTGAATTAGGATTTAAGACGATTATTCTGGTCGGTCAGGATCTGGCATTTACGGAGCGAAAGGCTCATGCTGGGAATGGGAAGGCGAATGATGCGGATCTATTTTATGATGTTATGATGGTAGATGCCTATGATGGTGGAAAAATCATGACGCGGGCCGATTTTAAAGTTTATATTGACTGGTATAATATGCGGATACCGGAGCTTAAGGATATTTGTGTTATAAATGCAACCGAAGGAGGAGCAAAACTCAACGGAGCAATCCAGATGACACTTCAAGAGGCTGTTGATCAATATTGTAAAGGAAACCATGATATATCAGGTATTGTCCAGAATACTCCTGAAGTATGGGATACGATAGAGAAGAAGAGACTGTTATACCAAGAACTTGAGAAAAAGTATGCGTCCTTTTTAAAATTGCAAAAGGATGTAAAACAGTCTATTGGCGATGTGGAGCGGGCTTTAAAGCTTTTGGAACGGGAGCATGGTGATATGCGGGAGGTTCAGCAGATTGAACGAAAAATGGATAAAATCGTGCGCAGGATATCAGAAGGGGATGGCATGGATATCATAGTTAAGCGGATGATCGATGTGGATGCAAGCCTGAATGATGATTTGTTGGATGGCGAAGAGGATACAAAGCTGGAGAGCATCCGGCTGTATCAAAAAATGAAGACGTATCTGGAAAGCTTTGCGGAAGCACTGGCAGAAATGCTCCCAATCTGGAAAGAAACGTTGCAGAAAATAAATGATAAATATTTGTTTGAGTAGAGAGGTAAATGATATGAATAACCAGAGTGACATGGCAATTACATATCAGGAAACGGCGGAATTAATAGACGAGATAGAAAGGGTTATAGAAACTATTCGAAAGCAGAATTATCATGCAATCCGTATTGCAGTGAGAAATATTACGCCGAGAATCGGAGAGTGGATGCAAGTCTTGAATGGGAAGGAAGATCTGTTGGAACATCTGCAATGTACAGAGATAAACGATCAGGTAATGGAGATACTCCGACAAATATTGGGGGCGTTGGAAGACGAAGATTATATATTGGTGGGAGATCTATATGAATTGTTGTTAATACCATGATTATTGGAATTGCAGGATAGGATACGGCAGTGTGAACGGGACATAGAGTTTCCGAACTATTTTCAGAAGAATATGGAAGTACTGCAAATACAGAATAGAGATTTATATGCCGAAATGCAAAGACATGAAAAGGCAGGAATTGATACATCGATGTACCTGATAGAGATGACCAGTGTGGGGGTGTGCACACTGGCATTATCGGATGGTGATAACCGATATTATCTGCATAGCAATCGGAATCCGTTGGCAGAAGCAAGAATATATGTCAATAGAATCTATGATTCAGGAAAGGATAACTGGTTAGTGGTCGGCTGTGGAATGGGATACCATATTCGTGAGCTTTTGCACAGGGATCCCTATATGAATCTGGTGATATATGAACCGGATAGTTCTATCTTATATTGCTCCTGGAAGATGGAGGACTGGCAGGATGTCTTAGAACGGGTGACGATTATTCAAAAAGAAGAGGAATTACTGGACTATTTGAATAAGCGATATAAACTGGTAATTTATCGTCCGGAGCTTCGCCATCTTACGAATGGAAGTATAAAAAAACGTTTAGTAGAAATTGCAGACCGACAGGATTCCATAGAGGATCATAAAGAGATATTTGAACAAAATTATCGTGATAATATAAAAAACTGTGATGGCTATATCGACGAACTGGCTGCCATGATACAGGGGAAAAAGACTATCATAGTGGCAGGCGGACCAAGCCTGGATAAAAATATAGAATGCTTGAGAAACTTATCGAAAGAAACTGCTATTATAGCAGTAGGAACTGTTTTTAAACTATTATTGAGCAAGGGAATCCGACCGGATATAGTTCTGTTTGCAGATGTAGCAGCTTATCCGCAAATTATCGGAATTGAGGATGAACAGATACCGGTTGGAATACTTGTGACTGCGGATCGAAGAATAGCCAGAAACTATAAAGGATCAAAATATTTAATTTGCCAACAGGGTTATCAGCAGGCTGCAAAATATGCTGAAAAAATGGGATATGTGTGCTATGATAGTGGTGAATCGGTGGCCACACTGGCGTTGGATGTAGCGATACGTATGCAGGCAAAAAGTATAGCATTTGTTGGCTTGGATTTGGCTTATGATGGGAAGAGGGCTCATGCAACCGGAACACAATATGAGACATTTTCAGGGGTAAAGATGCAAGATGTTGAGGGTATAAATGGAAAGATACTAAATACCAGTCGGGTTTTTAATCAATACCGTGAGTGGATGGAACGGCGTATTCAAAAAAAAGATGTAACGATGCCGATTATAGATGCAACCGAAGGTGGAACAAGAAAACAGGGATTTGAAATAATGAAACTGCAAGAGTATTTGACGATGTAGGAGTAGGGAAAGTTAATATGGCAAAAGAGTACGATATTGAAGTGTATTCACAGAAAAGTTTATATAATCCAAAGGAAAGAACCTTGAAGATTTACTTTGACGAACCTGAGGAGGGAGTAAATGAACAGACCGGGATATTGATGCTTATATCCGGATATGGCGGGAAAGCAGATTCGAATGTGTATAAAAAGATGCGACGCATATTTGCTGATGAATATAACCTTGTGACTGTGCAATGTGATTACTTTGGATATGAGTATATGCAAAGCGATTTCCCAGAATTATCAGAAACCATACTGAGGCAAAATTTAACAAATGAGGAAATACAGGCACTTGTGCAGGATGCGTCTCAATGTAATAAGGTGTTGCAAGGAAAAGTATTGAAAATTAAAGCGGATATACAAGAATCTACAAGCAATTTTAATGATATGGGACCCGTGCAGGCAATGGATCATTTGATTGCAATGAAGGTAATCGACGATATTTTGAAACAAAATGGTCTTGTATACAATAAAAACAAAATTATTGCATATGGTGTATCACATGGTGCTTATATTGCGTATATGTGTAATGCATTTATGCCGGAGGTTTTTACAACCATAATAGATAATAGCAGTTATTTATACCCTCTCTATATAGAAGGTTGCTATAGAACAGTTACGAAGACGAATGGCATATTCGAACAACAAGTTTATTATGATTATCTCATCAAACATATGGTTTTTGATAAAGAGATTTATAAATTATTAAACTTATACGGACAATTTGATAATCAAGCCCATATTATAGCATTTCATGGTGAACAAGATCATATGACTACGGTGTATGATAAATTAAGGTTTATAGATGGAGTTTTAAATGCTGAGTGCAAAATCATTACAGATCAGGATATCGATCATCAGATGTTTAAGAACACAGGGCATGGGTTAGGAGCAGATTTTTTGAAACTGTTTGCTTATATAATGAGTCATTATGAGATAGAAGGTAAGCATATAGGAATGCAATTTTATGATCGTGTAATACTAACTGTAAATTATAGGTATATAATAGAAAACGAAACTGGAGTCCCATTGCTGAGATACGAAGGACAAGGAGGGAATAACGAATGCTAAACAATAAGACAATTTTAGTAACAGGTGGTACCGGATCATTTGGAAAGAAATTTTTGGAAATGGTGTTTGCTAAATATAGTCCGAAAAAGGTAATTATATATTCCAGAGATGAATATAAACAAAGTGTTATGAAAACGGAATATGCGAATAAGGTGGATATGTCAAAGGTGCGTTTCTTTATAGGGGATGTACGGGATAAAGAACGACTATATCGTGCATTTGCGGGAGTAGACTATGTGATTCATGCGGCTGCGATGAAACAGGTACCGACCTGTGAATATAATCCATTTGAAGCGATTAAGACGAATATTCATGGCGCTCAGAATGTGATAGATGCAGCATTGGACTGCGGAGTTAAGAAGGTGGTTGCGTTATCAACGGACAAAGCGGTTAATCCGATTAATCTATATGGTGGAACAAAGCTGGTTTCTGATAAGCTCTTTATAGCTGCAAATGCATATCGTGGAGAGAATTATAAGACAATATTCTCGGTAGTGCGATATGGTAATGTAGCAGGCAGCAGGGGTTCTGTAATTCCGATTTGGAAGAAGATTATCGATGAAGGTGGAACTACACTGGGTGTGACAGATATGCGGATGACACGGTTCTGGATTACACTGGAGCAGGGCGTTGAACTGGTATTCAAGGCACTGGAGGAATCAAAGGGCGGAGAAACTTATATATCAAAGATTCCATCGTTCCATATAGGGAATCTGGCCGAGGCAATGTTACCTGGGTGTAAGATTGATGAATTCGGCATTCGCGAGGGAGAGAAACTCCATGAGATTATGGTAACGAAGGATGATTCATGGACAACTTATGAATATGAGAAACATTTTATTATTTATCCGCATTATGATTGGGCCCATTTAGATGTAGATATATTGCCAGGAGGCACTAAGGTTTCGGAAGGGTTTAGTTATACATCAGATAATAACAAAGAGTGGTTGACGGTTGATGAGTTAAGGGAAGAATTGAAGAAGATATAGAGAGAAGGATAGAAAATGAAGAATGCGGTAATTATGCAAGCGAGGACGGGTTCTAGTAGATTACCGGGTAAGGTACTTAAAGTTCTAAAGGACAAAACGGTTCTTGAACATGATATAATGCGAATCCAACAGGCAAGATTAATAGATGGTATAATAATTGCTACTACAGTTAATGATGAAGATGACAGAATTGTTGAAATAGCAGATAAATGTGGTGTTTATAATTTTAGGGGAAGTCAAGATGATGTTTTAGAACGTTATTATTATGCGGCAAAAAAATTTCAAGTTGAAAATATTATACGAATCACATCGGATTGTCCATTAATTGATCCACATATTATAGATGAGGTAGTTAATTGTTATAATCAAAATCCGGTTGATATTATGACAAATGTTCCAAATGAATGGGAAGAAATGTCTTATCCTAGAGGAATGGATTTGGAAATATTTCCATTTGTTTGGCTGGAAAAAGCTTTTAATGAGGCACAATCACAATATGATAGAGAACATGTTTCTCCATATATATATGATCATGCAAGGAATAGATATTATTATAAGTATTCAAAGAATTATTCGAAATATCGTTTGACTCTGGATACAGATGAGGACTGGGAAGTAATTAGTAGAATATATGATCATTTTTATAAGGGTAAACATGATTTTTATATGGAGGATATAATTGGATATTTAGATATACATAAGGAAATTAGCGTAATTAACCAGAAGGTGGAACAACAATTAAAGCATTAGAGGTGAATAGGATGATTTTATCAGGACATCAACCCAATTATTGGCCATATCCAGGATTGATAGGAAAAATAATGAAGTCAGACAAATTTATATATGTTACAAAAGTACAATTTGAAAAGAAAAGTTGGCAAAAAAGAAATCGAATTCGTACAAAAGATGGCTGGACTTATATTCAAGTTCCGATTATTACCAAGGGGAAATATGTGCAAAATATATGTGATGTTGAAATAGACAACAAAATGGATTGGCGGCAAAAACATATGAGGAGCATTTCCTTAGTTTATGGAAAGGCACCATACTATAAACAGTATAAAGATTTTATTGAAGATTTATATTCTAAAAACTGGATATATTTATCAGAATTAGATATTTACATAATGAACTTTTTGATAGAAGAATTGGGAATAAAGACACAGATATATTATGATAAAGATTTTGAATTTTCTGGTGTAAAGACAGATATGTTAATCGATATGTGTAAACAATTAGACTGTGATACTTATTTATCAAATATTGGAAGCGCAGCTTATGTACAAGTAGATGAGTTTGTAAGTAATGGAAAAGAGCACCTATATATTGATTATAAAGGAACAAAATATAGACAACAGTATGAAGGTTTTGAACCAAATCTATCAATATTGGATATGTTATTAAATTGCGGGAAAGAAAAAACTATAGAAATACTTAAAAATGATGAAAACTATTGGTTTAGTAATATTAATCAAGTAGTAAATATTTAGGAAGGTGATTTTTTTGAAAACAGTAGGGTTAATTACGTTACATAGATGGTATAATTATGGATCAATGCTTCAGTCTTATGCAGGGAATCAATTGTTGAATGAATTGGGATATGATTGTGAATTGATAGATTATACGCCGCCGAAAATAGATAATCATAGATCTTATAAATTATATAATAATGATGAACGATGGAATGATTTGCGCGAAAAATATAAAACAGAGATTATAGATAGAAAAAGAAATTTCGAGCAATTTATGAATTTATATAAATGCAGTAAAGCAATATATAGATCTGATGAGGAACTGAAAGAGAATCCACCATATTATGATGCATATGTTACCGGTAGTGATCAAATATGGAATGTTAATATGAGAATTGCGTCAAGGTCATACTTTTTGCATTTTACGTCTAGCCCAATGAAGTTTGCTTTTTCAACAAGTATAGGAAGATGTAAAGAAGATAAATTATTAGAATATAAATCGTTGATTCAGGAATATAGAAAAATATATATGCGAGAAGAAGAAGGAAGTCGGTTGATCCAACATATGTGCCCAGAAGTGGCGGTTGGTGAAATGATAGATCCTACTTTAATTTTGAAAAAAGAAACATGGAATAGCATAATTCCATCGGAACGATTGATTTCTCGAAAATATATTGCTTGTTATGCTACTTTGGACGATGAATTAGATGCGATGATGCCGATATTAAAAGAATTGCAGGAGAAAACGAAAAAGACAATTGTTTTATTTGGAATGATACTTCCGCGAGAAGAGGATGGAATTATTAATATTGTCGAGGCTGGACCGCTGGAATTTATACGTTTGATTCGAGATGCAGAAATGGTAATCACACACTCGTTCCATGGAACAGCATTTGCATTAAATTTTAATACACCATTTATGACATATAATGATCAGTTAGAGAATCCGAGAAAAGAAGGGATTTTAAGAAAGGTTGGACTTAGTAATCGAATTGTACATAACAAAGAAGAAATGTTACAGGTGTTAAATAGTCCGATTGATTTTTCAAAGGCTAATATAATATTAAATAGTGAAAGAGAAAAAGCTAAAAGTGAAATAAAGGCATGCTTAGGAGATTAAAATAATGATATGTAAAGGATATTGCATGGGTTGTGGGGCATGTGCAAATATCTGTCCTGCGGATTGTATTCAGATGATGGAGGGAACAAATGGATTTCTAGAACCGGTCATAGATAGGAGCAAATGCATCCAATGCGGAAAATGTATACAGACCTGTCCAGAAAATAATAGTGCACTTAATGCAAACGAAATGAAAAAGGCATATTTTTTTGTTAATAAAGATATATATAACAGAAATTTGAGTTCCTCCGGAGGATTTGTTAAGGCCGTATCTGATTATATTGTTGGTGAAAAAAAAGGGGTGTGTTATGGAGCGGCATTTGCAGAGGATTTATCAGTTCATCATGTTGAGGTAGATGATCCGGAAGAGATATATGGAATTCTTGGAAGTAAATATGTACAAAGCAATACTGAAAAAACATTTTCTGCAGTTAAAAGACAGCTGAAAAGAGGAAGATATGTTCTATATATAGGAACTCCATGTCAAATTTCTGGTCTAAAGAGTTATTTGAACAATATAGAATGCAAAAAACTTGTGACAATAGATATTTTTTGTCACGGTGTGCCTTCGCCTGATTTGTGGAGAAGATATCTTGAGGAATATTTTTGCGATGAAATAATAAGATATGTGCAGTTTCGCGACAAAACGGAAGGATGGTGGAAGTTTAAATTCCGGGTTCAAATGGAACATAGTGAATACGCAAGTTATTATAGATCTCCAACGGATGATTTTCTTAAATTATTTTTAAAAAACATATCATTAAATAAATGTTGTTATGATTGCAGATATCGTAGCAGACAAAAACAAAGTGATTTTTATATTGGAGATGCATGGAATATTAATAAGGTCAAAAAAAATATGGACGATAATAGAGGGATAACTACAGTAATAACAAATACTAGTAAAGCTGAGATGATTATGGATGAAATGAAAAAACATCATCACGTTTTTGAGATATCTCTGGAAGAGGGAGCATACTCTCGAACAGAGCTATTTGAAGAAAAGACGATTCCTAAGGAACGAGAGGAATTTATGAATAATTATATGGACGGAATACGAAAAGAAGTAATTAGATTAAATATATAGAGGATGGCGTGAAAATGAAAAAAGAAATAAAAATTGGGAAAAAATATGTTGGTATAAATCATCCGGTATATATTGTTGCTGAGATGTCAGCTAATCATAATATGGATTTTTATCGTGCAAAAGATATTATTAAGATGGCAGCACAATCAGGAGCAGATGCAATTAAAATCCAGACATACACTCCAGATACAATTACTATAGATAGTAATAATCCAGCGTTTCAGACTCATGGAATTTGGGAGGGACGAACTCTCTATGAGTTGTACGGAAAAGCATATACCCCATGGGAATGGCAAAGAGAACTACAACAATATGCACATGAATGTGGATTAGAGTTTTTTTCATCTCCGTTTGATTTAACTGCAGTGGATTTCTTGGAGCAAATGGATGTACCAGTGTATAAAGTGGCATCTTTTGAAATTAATGATATACCGTTTATTAGAAAGATTGCTAGGACGGGAAAGCCTGTTATAATTTCTACAGGAATAGCATATTTGTCGGATATTGATTTGGCTGTGCGAACATGTTTAGAGGAGGGCAATGATAAGATAATATTGTTGAAATGCATCTCGGCATATCCGGCATCTTATGAAAATATGAATTTAAAAGTGATACCAAATATTGAAGAAACATTTGAGTGTATTAGTGGATTATCTGATCATTCAATGGGAAATGAAATTGCGGTTGCTGCTGTTGCTTTAGGTGCAAAAGTAATAGAAAAACACTTTACTTTGAACCGAGAAGATGGTGGTGAAGATTCACAGTTTTCAATGGAACCGGAAGAGTTTTCACAGATGGTAAAAAAAATCAGAAACGTTGAAAAGGCATTAGGAAAACCTACATATGAATTAAATGCAGATCAGTTAGATAGTAGAATATATAGTCGATCTTTATTTGTGGTACAGGATATGAAAGAAGGAGATATATTTACACCTCAGAACCTAAGATCTATTCGGCCAGGAATAGGAATGCATACAAAACACTGGGAGGAAATTCTTGGGAAAAAAGCAAAATGTGATATTTCTAAAGGTACTCCGATGGAATGGAAATATGTGGAGTAAGATGATGACAAAATTAGAACAATTTATATGCAAAAAATTTGGCTCGAAATATGGAGTGTTTACAGGAAACGGGACAACAGCTATGTATCTTGCGTTTCGAGCACTTGCTTTACAAGAAAAGAAAGTAATATTTCCGGCAGTTTCATGTACAAATCCGGTAAATTCGGCTATATTTGCAGGATATCAAGTGGATTTTTGTGACATACGACTTAAGGATTATACAATTGATGTATTGCTTTTGGAACAAATGTTGAATACTGGTAATTATGGAATTGTTGTACCCACCCATATATATGGGCATAGATATGATGAGAAAGCGATTAGGCAACTTTGTGATAAATACAATGTAGTTTTATTAGAGGATGCGGCTCAATCTTTTCAAGTTGGAGATGCAGATGTTTCCGTTATGAGTTTTGGACATACGAAAGTTTGTGATACTCAATTGGGTGGAGGGATAGCATTTACTCAGAATAAGAATTTGGAAGAGAAGATGAGATTAGAAAAAAAACTATTGACGAAAACTGAGGGGATTTCATATGTGTTATTTGATGAATACCGTGAAAAGTATTATGATATAATTAGGGAAGAATGTAGATGGGAGAAAAGAAATCAGAGATTAAAAAAATTACAGCTAGAAAGTAAGGCATATTTTCTGTTTGATTTGGATGATAATACCGAAATAAATAAGGAGTTATTAAAGTTAGAGGAAAAAGTTGATGAAAGAAGAAAAAAAGCTGAATTATATCAAAAATATTTACTTGATACATGTGTTATTAAACCGTATGTGAATGATATGTTTCGATGGCGCTATACATTTTTGTATAAAGGTAACAGGGAGATTCTTTTGAAGGAGGCAAGAGAAAGAGGAATAGATATTAGTAGTTGGTATTATTCATTAGCTGGAATTTATAAGAATGAGCATATGAGAAATGCGGATTTGCTAGAAGAAAAGGTGGTTAATTTATGGGTTGATGAAACACATACTTACAAGCAAATCAGAGAAGAAATAGATATATTGAATATGATAATGGGGGAAGATTGCTTTGGATAAAAACAGAAAACAGTGGATTGCATTACATCAAAATGGCAGATATAGACCTAAATACCCGGCGGAAATAGTGGTTCAGTTTGTATTTCGCAATTTTAAAAGAGATAGAAAAACCCAAATTTTAGATTTGGGTTGTGGAGCAGGTAGGCATATTTTTTTTATGGGAAATGAAAATATTATACCATATGGCATTGATTTTTCGGATGAGGGAATAGAGTATACAAAACGAATGATGGAAGCGTATGGACTGCAAGAATATGTTCCTAATGTGCAGGTGGGTGTATTAACAGAGTTACCATATTCTAATGATTTCTTTGATGGAATTATATGCTATGGAACATTATATTATTTGAGAGTATCCGATATAATTAAAGCAGTAAATGAAATGTTTCGAATATTAAAACCAGGGGGAAAACTTTTGCTTGTTGTACGTACGATAAATGATTATAGGTATGATAAAAAGAATGAGATAGCGGATGAAAAAAATACAATCATAATTTCTGAGGAGAATAGTAATAAATGTGCATATAGTGAAAACGGGATGTTGATGCATTTTTTTGAAGAACAAGAGTTAAAACAATATTTTTCTGAATTTCATGAAGTGAGTATTGATATACTTGAAGAAACACATGATAGTCAACAATTTTGTGATAGTAATTATATTTTAATAGCTGAAAAATAAAGGGGCAGCGTATGATATATATAAGAACGGATGCAAATTCTATAATTGCAAGTGGACATGTTATGCGGTGTTTGACAATAGCAGAGGAATTGATAAGGCATTCTGAAAAGGTTTGTTTTGTTGTATCAGATGAAGAGTCCGCACAATTGATTTATAATTGTAAAATTCCAATTTCAGTAATCATAATGAATGACAACTGGAACATGGTTGATATTGATTATGAATATCAGTTTTTCGCTAATATTGTAGATAAAGATGTGCTGTTAGTAGATTCATATTATATTTCATCTTTGTATCTTTCAGAAATGAAAAAGCTTTTTTTGGTGGTAACATTTGATGATTTGTTTTCAGAGGTGAAAGAGGCGGATGTAATTATAAATTATAATTTGTTTTATGATATATTTGATTATAAAAAGAGGTATAATGATAAGAATTGTAAATTACTCTTAGGAGGAAAATATGTGCCACTAAGACAAGAATTTGAATTGGTAAAGGCTCAAGAAAGTGTAAGGAAATTTGAACAACCTTCGATTCTTGTGGTTTGCGGTGGTGGGGACGCAAAGAATATGATATTATGTAGTCTGCAAACTTTACGAGAAAGAGATCGTTTGCTTTTTGAAAGTATAAGTTGGAAAGTGGTAATTGGAAAATATTATCCATATAGGAAACAACTTGAAGAATTTGTTAAAGATAATAACAATATAGAATTATATATAAATATTAATTATATGGCACAGGTAATGAGTGAATGTGATTTGTGTATAACAGCTGCGAGCACAGTTTTATATGAGTGTTGTTCAATGTTGTTGCCTGCACTTTTTTTTGTGACAGCAGAGGATCAAAAATATGATAAAGAGGTTTTTAATAAAATTGGGATGATATATTGTGGAGATTTTATTAAAGAAGCAAAAAGTGCTTTGCATAAATTGGGAGATGTTTTGTTTGATGTTGCTTTTGATAAGGAAAAGCAACAATCAATGAAAAACTTAATGAAGGGAAAGATTGATGGTTTGGGGGCTAAAAGAATAGCGAATACAATAATAAAGATAAAAAGAGATAGAAAATGGTGATAAAATTAAAACAAAATATTTGCATAAACGAGTGTGTGAAACTTTTTCTGTAAATAGCTAATAACAGCAAGGTCTTCTATGGTAAAATATAAATCAT